>Ga0075670_105_pt1 | contig 25518 bp, 19 predicted proteins | sample RifGroA2_FD_68414 | JGI IMG/M metagenome (GOLD analysis project Ga0075670, IMG submission 68414) | Microgenomates (Levybacteria) bacterium GW2011_GWA2_36_13
TTCATTTGCTTCAATTTGTTTATTATTTATGGGACTTGCAACAACCTTTATACTGACTAAATTAGAAATTCAGCCATGGTACTTTCTCTGGTTTATTCCATTCTTAGCCCTTCTTCGACCCAGAACAATAATTATTTTTCTCACAGTTGGAGTATCTCTCGGTCTTTTACTTAGATATACTATATTTTTATATCAAGGAGATTGGAATGGTTATGCACCCGAGTTTAAGCTAATTGTTAGTTTAATTATTCCACTTATTTTTATTTCTTTCTATTTCTTACGAATATCGGCAAAGAAGCTCCTAAAAATTGTATAATTTCAATATGAAGCTAATTTCAAAATATAGAAAAGAAATTTTTTTTGGATTACTCTCAGTTTTTCTATACTTCCTTTTTAGATTACTATTTTTAGACAATCTTCCCATTTTTACCGATGAGGCAATTTATGTTAGATGGGCTCAAATAGCACTTCATGATCCAACTTGGCGCCTTATTTCTTTAACCGATGGAAAGCAGCCACTTCTCATTTGGTTCATAGTTCTTTTTATGAAATTAATAGAAGATCCCCTAATTGCCGCAAGGGTGGTGTCCGTCGTGGCAGGTTTTTTTACTATGGTCGGGTTATTTCTTTTATCGCTTGAGTTGTTTAAAAATAGGAAAATAGCATACTTATCTTCCTTTCTTTATATCTTTTTCCCTTTCGCACAAGTTTATGATCGAATGGCCTTAATGGATGGAATGCTGGGAGCCTTTAGTATCTGGGCTCTTTTTTTAGCAGTCTTATTAGTGCGTAACCTAAGCTTAGGAAAAGCCTACACGCTCGGTTTTTTAATTGGAGGAGCGATTTTAACTAAAAGCTCAGGCGCGTTTTCAGTTTATTTAACTCCATTAACTCTTCTTATTCATAAGTTTGAAAAAGACCAAAATAAAAATTTAAATTTTTTGATTCGCTGGCTTACGTTGATAGTGTTTGCTTACATTTTATCGCAGGGTTTTTATGCAGTTCTTAGACTCTCCCCCTTTTTTCAAATAATATCCGAAAAAAACTTGATTTTTGTTTATTCATTTAAAGAATGGATTGACAATCCACTTATTTCTTTTCAAGGAAATTTAAAGGGTTTATTAGGCTGGGTTTTTGTTTATTTAACACCAAGCTACATAATTCTTCTTTTTCTAGCTTTTTGGTCAAAGAATTTTTTTAGAGAAAAAATAATGCTTTTCTTTTATTTTTCTGTGCCCTTTCTTGTTCTTTGTTTTTTTGGAAAGGTGATATTTCCAAGATTTATTTATTTCATGGCACTAAGCCTTATCCCTGTTGCTGCTTATGGACTCAATTTTCTTCTATCAAAAACTAGCCAACTAAAAGATTATGCGCTTTATTTTCAATTAGGACTATTGTTTTTAGTTTTTTCCTATCCGGCAAAAGTTTCGCTCGATTTTGCTCTTAATCCCACCATTGCCAAGATTCCGCAAGCGGATATAAATCAATATATAAACGGATGGTCTGCGGGCTGGGGAATTAAGAGATCTACAGAGTTTTTTAAAAATATTTCAAAAAATAATGAAATCTTTGTTGCTACTCAAGGTACTTTCGGGCTTCTCCCTCATGGACTTGAAATTTATCTTCAAAAATATCCAAAGGTTCACATAAAGGGATATTGGCCTATAGGGGACTACCTTCCCGAAGAGGTTTTAGACAAAGCAAAAAAAATGCCCACTTACTTTGTTTACTATCAACCGAATAATAGCAAAGTGCTTAACTATTCTTCTTTAAGTCTTGAGTTTAAGGAAAGAATGGGCAGGAGCAATTATTTCTTTAGTGTCTATAAAGTTAATGCTAAATAATGTTTTTCGGGGAGTATTGCCAAACTTAGGCTATCTTATAATTCTTCTAATTTTAACTCTGCCCATAATAGCGCCCTTCTTCCATAGTGGTTTTTTCCCCAGCCACGATGGTGAGTGGGCGGTAGTAAGGCTTGGGGATATGTTCAGAGAAGTTCGTGATCTACAAATTCCAGCAAGATACTCAGGGGTGCTTAATCTTGAATATGGTTATCCTCTCTTTAATTTCGCTTATCCAGGACCTTATTATATGGGACTTATTTTTTATATCCTTGGTTTTGGTTTGGTGGGGAGTATAAAATTATTATTTGCCCTTTCTGTTTTAATTTCCGGAGTTTTCATGTATGTGCTTTCAAGAGAAATTTGGCAAGACAAACTTGCGTCACTTCTTGCGGCAGTTTCCTATATATATTTTCCATATAGATTTGTTGATCTTTTTGTACGGGGATCAATTGGAGAATCAATTTCTTTTGCGATATTTCCGTTAGTTGTTTTATCAGTCATAAAAATTTACAGGAATCCAATATCCAGTAGTTTTATGCTTTTGGGCGGTTTAACGTTCGGACTTCTCATCGTTACGCATAATATTATGGCTGTTTTGTTTAGTTTGTTTCTTTTATTCTTATCAGGATTTTTAGTCTGGCAAAAAAAAGAGATTCTAAAACCTTTAGCTTTACTATTTTCATTAGGATTCTTACTTTCAGCTTTCTTTTGGATCCCAGCCCTTCTCGAAAAAAAATATATTTTGCTTTCAATTGTCCCAATTGCCGATAGAAACCAGTTCTTTGTCAGCTTAAAACAATTTATTTTTCCTTCATGGGGTTATGGAGTTCCTACAGACACAGTTCATGGTTTTACATATCAATTGGGTTTTCCTTTCCTGATAATACTAGCTTCCGGAGCTTTCTATGTTTTAAAAGAATTTTTTGACAAAAAAAATATGGGAAACTTCAATTTTAAATTAGTATTTATGTTTTTTATTTTAGATTTGTTTTTTATCTTTTTTCTTTTTAAATCCTCAGCTATTTTTTGGAAGCTACCTTTACTCTCGGAGATAAATTTTCCCTGGACTATGCTCCCGATAATAGTTTTCATATCCTCACTTATAATTGGATTCTTATCGACAATTCGGTTTTTTAAATTTCTGACACTTACCTTAATAACGCTTGCCGTAATCTATTTTTTACCTTACGCAAAGCCGCAGTATTATGTAGACAGAGGAGATAATTTTTATTTAACAAATCAAGCGACTACTACTTCGTCTCTTGAGCTAATGCCAATTTGGGTAAAAACATTTCCCGCCCAAGCGCCAAAAGAGAAAATTGAGGCATTGAAAGGAAAGGGCAAGCTAAGCGATCTGCGTCTTACTTCAAAAAACATAAACTTTAATTTTGTAGCAGAAGATCAAAGCACTATTAGAATAAACAGAATTTATTATCCTGGATGGAAAATCATTGATAATGGAGAGGAAAAAGAAATTAACTATGATAATAAATTTGGTGTCATGGACATTATACTTACTCAGGGAACGCACAAGATAACAGCTAAGTTTTCGGAAACACCGATTAGATTAGTTTCAAATTTAATTTCTGTTTTCACTCTGATTATATTCCTTTCTTACAGCTTAAAACTCTTTAGATTAAGGGTGAGTCGCTAAAAATGAAAATTATTAATAATCATTTATTTTTGATAATTGCAATATTTCTTTCTATTTTTGCTTTAATTCCTCTAATCCATCCTGGATTCTTTCCAATTCATGATGATGAGCAGATAGGAAGGTTATTTGAGCTTAACCAGGCATTAAGACAAGGACAATTTCCGGTTAGAATTGATCAAAATTTGGGGTTTGGATATGGTTATTTACTTTTTAACTATTACCCCCCATTCATTTATTATTTTGCTGAAATTTTTAAACTTTTGGGATTTTCTTTTATCAATTCGATTAAGCTTATGATAATCTCAGGTTTTTTCTTATCCTCCCTTTTTATGTATCTATTTGGAAGGGAATTGTTCGGGAAAATTGGAGGTTTACTCGCTTCCGTTTTTTATATTTACGTTCCTTATAGAGCAGTTGATTTATACGTTCGTGGTGCCCTTCCAGAGCTTTTTTCTTTTGCTTTTATTCCGGCGATTTTTTGGTTCTATTTAAGGTTATCGAGAACTTTAGAGTTTAGATATTTACTACTTGCATCACTTTTTAATTTTCTTTTAATAATAACCCACAACTTGATTGCTCTTATGTTCATTCCTTTTGCCCTAATTTTTTTAATCTATCTTCTCTTAAAATCTAAAAAAAGAAAGATTTTTATAAATCAAGTCTTATTAAGTTTTTTCTTAGCTTTTTTACTTTCGGCTTTTTTTGCAATTCCTGCACTTTTAGAAAATAAACATACAATGGTAAGTCTTTTAACAAAGGAATTGGCTAGTTATTCTCACCATTTCGTCTATCTCCGACAATTTATCGATTCGCCTTGGGGATACGGTGGTTCTATTTACGGACTAAAAGATGGATTATCTTTTGAGGCGGGAAAGCTCCACATATTAGGAGTAATTATTTCGTTAGCTTTAGTTTTATATAGCTACTTAGCTAAGAAAAAAGGGGAAATCTTGATATTCTTATTTATATTCCTATTTGGTTTGTCTATTTTCTTACAAAGTTTTTACTCGAAACCAATTTGGGATAACGTGTTTGTTCTTTCATATATTCAGTTTCCCTGGAGATTTCTTCTGTTCAGTGCATTTTTTTCATCTATTTTAACTGCTTCAATAGTTTATTTCCTAAAAAATAATAAATTAATTAAAATTCTTACCGTTTTTTTAATAATAGGAGTTCTTATTCTGAATATTAATTTCTTTAAGCCGAGAATTTATCTTGATACATTTAATGATTCAAATTACATAAGTCAAGACATATTGAGATGGGAAACTAGCAAAATGGCCTTTGAATACGTGCCAAAGGGCATAGCAATTAAAAAATCGGATATTGGAAACACAATTGTTGATATAGAAAAAAATGAGATTGCTAAAAAGAGTTTTGAAGTAGTTAGCGGTAAGATGCAGATTATGGTTAAGAAAGATTTTGCTAACCTGAAAGAATTCAAAATAAATATTGAAGAAAAAGGAGAATTCAGGATTAACAGTTTTGCTTATCCCGGATGGGAGGTTTTTGTTGATAATCGACCTATTAACTATAATAGTAATAACAAACTTAAACTTATCTCATTTAGGCTAAATTCGGGAAATCATACCATAATGGCAATTTTCAAAGATACTCAAGTTCGTAAAATATCTAACCTCTTATCTTTTATAGGAGTAATTCTTTTTATTGGATTTTTCAGTTTATATATTTTAAAACCAGCATATCTTAAAAAATTTAATTTAACTAAATGAAAAGATTAGATGAACTTTCCGTTTTTTTCCCTTTTTGGAACGAAGAAGCTAATGTTTTGGAAGTAGTCAATAGAGCTTTGCCTGTCGTTAAAAAAATCTCGGAAAAGTGGGAAATTCTTTTAATTGATGATGGTTCAACAGACAAAACGAAAGAGATCTGTAGAAAAATTGCAAAAGAAAATCCAAACATCAAGGCGATTAGTTACTCACCCAATAGGGGATATGGAGGAGCTCTTAAAGAGGGTTTTGAAAATTCAAAATATAAATATATCGCTTTTACAGACGGAGACAGACAGTTTGATTTTTCAGAAATAACTAAATTCGTGGATAAATTGGATCAAAACGATATTGTCATAGGATATAGACAAAAAAGACGGGATAATTTGGTGCGCCATATACTCATGAATATGCTTAGAATATGGGATTTATTTTTCTTTAATTTTCATTTTAAAGATATTGATTGCGGATTTAAACTTTTTAAAAAAAGCGCAATCGAAAAGATATATCCACTAAGAAGCGAAGGAGCGATGATAACTACTGAAATATTGGCTAAAGCAAAAGGAAATAGGTTAGCTATTGCAGAAGTCCCTGTTAGTCACTTTCCTAGAGAGTTTGGCGAACAGAATGGGGCAAACATATCAGTAATTGTTAGGGCTGTATTAGAAAGTTTTATTTTGTGGTGGGATATGAAAAATGGAAGATTTTGATCTAAATCTTATAGCCAAGAAATCAGTTCAGAGCATAATTGCTCTTGTTTCAAGAACCTTATTCGTTCAAATTTTGTCTATTGTTGCGAGTTTTGTCTTAACCATTTATCTCGACCCTAGAAGCTTTGGAATATTTTTTCTCGTTTCTTCAATTATTGTTTTTTTAAATTACTTTCAAGATATAGGGCTTGCAGCTTCTCTCATTCAAAAAAAGGAAGAACCTACGCTGGAAGATTATAGAAATGCTTTTACAATTCAACAAGTTCTAGTAATTGTTATTTCAATTCCTCTTTTTTTCTTGGCCCCTAAAATAGGAGAATTTTTCGGTTTCGGAAAAAATGGAGTTTTTCTATTTGATGCTTTTTTAATTTCTTTTCTACTCTCTTCTTTGAGAACTATTCCAACAGTTATGCTTGAGAGACATCTTAACTTTCATAAACTGGTAATTCCCCAAATTGGTGAAAATTTAGTTTATAATTCTGCATTAATTTTCTTTGCGGTATCTGGTTACGGACTAGCAAGTTTTACAATTGCCGTTTTGGCTCGGGGAATAACGGGACTAATTTTAACTTATTTAATTCAACCTTGGAAAATCGGTCTATCTTTTGATTTAGTTAGGACCAGAAAACTACTTTCTTTTGGAATACCTTTTCAGGCAAATAGCATACTAGCTTTAATAAAAGACGATTTAATTAACATCTATATCGGCAAGATTTTACCCCTGACCCAGGTTGGTTATGTCGGATTTGGTCAAAAATGGGCATTTATGCCTCTTCGCCTTGTCCTCGATAATGTGATTAAAATCATATTTCCGTCTTTAAGTCGGCTTCAGCATGATCAAAGAGCTCTTAGGATTGTAATTGAAAAGTCGATTTTCATGATTTCACTTTTTATTTTTCCTATAGCTGCAGGATTTATTACGCTTTCTTCTTCATTCATTGAATTTATCCCTAGATATTTAAAGTGGGAGCCAGCGATAATATCACTTGCTTTCTTTTCATTAAATACAGTTTTTGGATCAGTAACTAATCCATTGACAAATCTTTTAAATGCGATAGGTAAAGTCAGAATAACTCTATATTTTATGGTTTTTTGGACAGCTTTAACCTGGATTCTAACCCCTCTATTCATTTCCCTTTTTGGCTATAACGGAGTATCGATGGCTTCTTTCATGGTAGCTGTATCGAGCTTGGCCGTGCTTTATAAAACTCGGGAATTTGTAGAATTCTCATTTACTAAGCCAATTTTTAAACCTTTAGTGGCGACAATCCTTATGGCAATTTTTATTTTCTTAAGCAAGCCAATTATAGTAAAATCCTTAAGTCTGCTTTCCTTTGAAATAATCTTATCGATTATATTCTATTTTGGTATTTTGTTCCTTATAGCCAGAACAGAGCTTCTTTCTGCTCTAAAATTAGTCCGGCAAAATATAAAGGTTGGAATATGAAAAAAGTTTGTGTGGTAATTATTAATTTTAAAGCCGATTTTTTAACTCGTGATTGTCTTGATTCGTTACTTAAGGTAAACAAAATAAACTTCAATCTTGAAGTAGTCGTTGTTGATACATATCCAAAAAAAAGAACATCTGTTAACCCAAGTAAGTATAAAGGCATAGGGCTTAAGATCATTCTGACCGACAATAAAGGGTTTACCGGAGGAAACAATTTGGGAATAGATTATGCATTAGAAAATAAAGCCGATTATATTTTGATTCTAAATAATGATACGGTTGTAGAAGAGAATCTTATTGCAAATTTACTAGAAGGTTTTAAACAAAAAGAAAAAATTGGAGCTATTTCCCCAAAGATATATTTCGAAAAAGGATACGAGTTTCATAAAGACCGTTATAAAGAAAGTGAAAAAGGTAAAGTAATTTGGTACGCTGGGGGAATTATTGACTGGGAAAATGTCTATACAAAACACAAAGGAGTTGATGAAGTTGATAATGGACAGTTTGATAGGATAGAGGAGGTAGATTTTGCCACAGGTTGCGCATTATTTACGTCCGCACAAGTTATTTCTGAAATGAAAGGATTTGATAATCGATATTTTCTATATTTTGAAGATTCAGATCTTTCCCAAAGACTTAAAAAGGCAGGATATAAAATTTTATTTTATCCGAAAGCTATCCTTTGGCACAAAAATGCTGGATCTACGGGCGGATCAGGGTCTAGTCTCCAAGATTATTTCACCACACGAAACAGAATGATTTTTGGTTTAAAGTTTGCTCCACTGCGCTCAAAAATTGCCTTAATTAGGGAAAGTTTAAGGTTATTAAGTTCTGGCAGACAATGGCAAAAAAAAGGAATCAGAGATTTCTATTTAAGGCGTTTTGGAAAAGGAACTTTCCCACTCAAAGTTTAATATGAAGATTTCAGCTGTAATAATTGCAAAGAATGAAGAAAAGATGATTGCAGAGGCAATTGATAGCGTAGCTTTTTGTGATGAAGTAATAGTAATTGACAACAGCTCTAATGATAAAACTTCAGAGATTGCTTTGGAAAAAAACGCCAAAGTTACGAAGATTGAAAGCAATAATTTTTCAGAAATTAGAAACCTTGGCAAAGATTTGGCAAAGGCAGAATGGATATTTTATATAGATGCAGACGAAAGAGTTACAACTGAGCTTCGAAAAAGCATTCAAGAAAATATCGAAAAGGAAGAATTCAGTGCGTTTAAGGTTTTAAGACAGAATTTTTATATGAATCGTAAATGGCCTAACATTGAAGAAATGGAAAGACTATTCCGAAAAGAAGCTTTAAAACGATGGACAGGAAAACTTCATGAAACACCCGACTACGAAGGGAAAATCGGAATTCTAGATGGTTATTTATTGCACTATACTCATAGAGACTTATCGCAGATGCTTGACAAGACCATAGAATGGTCGGATGCTGAAGCGCTTGAAAGATTTTCTTCAAATCATCCTAAAATGAGCTGGTGGAGATTTTTAAGAGTAATGCTTACTTCTTTTATTAAATCTTATTTTATTGAAAGGGGATTTAGAGCGGGAACTGTTGGCATAATCGAAAGTCTATATCAAAGCTATAGCTCTTTTATAACTTATGCAAAACTTTGGGAGATGCAGGAGAAGAAAAAATGAAAATAGGAATTTATGATCCTTATTTAGATGATTTGGGAGGAGGAGAAAAATATATGATGACCATAGCCGAGTGCCTCTCAAAAGATCATAAGGTTTCCCTTTTCTGGGATAAAAAAGAAGAATTAGATGCGCTTTTAAAAAGATTTTCCATAGATTTAAGTCTAGTAAAGTTAGAGAATAATATTTTTACAAAAGGAACCCCTCTTTTAAAAAGACTTTATGAAACAAAAAAATACGATCGCATAATTGTTTTAAGCGATGGGAGCATACCGATTGTCTCTTGTCCTCTTCTGCTTCATTTCCAGCAACCGCTAACGCATATAAAGCCGACTTTTCTAGGGAAATTGAAGCTTAAAAGAGTAAAAACAATCTTCTGCAACTCTAGCTTTACAAAGTCATTTATTGATAAAGAGTTTGATGTCCAAAGCTTGGTTTTATATCCGCCAATTTCAATAAAAGCAAAGAACCTGAAAAAAGAAAACACTATATTATCAGTCGGTAGATTTAGGGTAAAGGATGTTATTGTTAAGACGGATAGAGGAATTGAAGGAGTGGGGGATTATAAGAAATTAGGTATTCTAATAAATGTATTTAAAGAAATGGTAGATGATGGTTTAAAAGATTGGAAATTGGTTTTGGCTGTCAGCGTTAATGACGCTGATAAAGAAAAATTTGAAATTTTAAAAAAACAGATAGAAAAATATCCTGTGTCCCTCGAGATTAATAGGACAAATAAGGATCTCTGGGAAATTTATTCAAAAACAAAAATTTACTGGCATGCTGCAGGTTTTGGCGAAGACTTAGGGAAACATCCCGAATTTGCGGAACATTTTGGAATATCGACCGTTGAAGCAATGGGAGCTGGGGCAGTTCCGGTTGTTATAGGTGCTGGAGGACAAAAAGAAACTGTTAAAGATAATGAGAACGGATATTTATGGAATACAACTAAAGAACTCAGAGAAAAAACATTGAAAATAATAACAGATGAGAAATTATTAAAAAAATTATCTAAAAATGCCCAAAAGGATGCCCAAAGATTTATAGATCAAGATTTCTGTAAGAAAATTAGGCAAATGATAGAATGATCAAAAAATTCTGGCCAATTCTCGGCTTTATTTTTATTTTATTTATTTTTTTCTGGCAGTTTTTCTTTAAAGGACTCTTGCCGATTGCCTCAGACACTATAGTAGGACTTTATTATCCATATAGAGATATTTATTCAAAAGATTATCCAAATGGCATTCCTTTTAAAAACTTCTTAATTACTGATCCCGTAAGACAGCAGTATCCTTGGAAGAAGTTGTCTATAGATTCTATAAAAAAAATTGAGTTACCGCTTTGGAATCAGTATTCCTTTTCAGGTACGCCAAATCTTGCAAATTTCCAATCAGGTGTTTTCTACCCACTAAATATTATATTTTTATTGCCCTATTCATTTAGCTGGTCTCTTTTTATAGTTTTGGAGCCGTTGTTAGCAGGAATATTTATGTATCTTTTCTTGAAAAATCTAAAACTGGTTAATCTGGCAAGTTTTTTCGGTGGGTTTGTTTTTGCATTTTCAAGTTTTTTTGTCACATGGCTTGAATGGGGGAACATTTTACATACAGCTCTTTGGCTTCCTTTAATACTATTGTCACTGGATAAGCTTAGGAAGAGTAGAATTTGGATTTTTGTACTTATTTTCTCCTTAAGCTCATCTTTTTTTGCAGGACACCTACAAGCATTTTTTTATTCGTTCTTAGTCTCTCTTTTTTACTTTCTTTTTAGGTATTTTGAAAAAAAAGAATTGCGCTTCCTTTTCTTATTTTCGGTCTCCTCAGCTCTTTCTTTTCTTTTAATTTTACCTCAGCTTTTGCCTACCATTAAATTTATAGGTTTATCAGCAAGATCAAGCGACTTATTGATCTGGCAGCAAGAAGGTTGGTTTATTCCTTGGCAGCATTTATTACAAATATTAATACCTGATTTTTTTGGTAATCCATCAACTCTTAATTATTGGGGAGTCTGGAATTATGGAGAGCTTTCAATTTATATAGGCATAGTTCCATTAATTTTTGTTTTGTATTCTATGCTTGGGAGGAAAGAAAAGGAGGTTATTTTTTTTGCAATAATTTTAGTTTTAGCTTTCGTTTTTAGCCTTCCTACTTTTTTCGCAAAAATACCCTATCAACTAGATATTCCTTTTCTGTCGACATCTCAACCCACAAGACTTATTTATTTAATAGATTTTTCTTTAGCTGTTCTTGCTGGTTTTGGTCTGAATAAATTTATTAAGAGCAACAGTTACAAAAATATATTAGTGTCTTTGCTAGTTCTTGGAGGATTCTTCGCTCTCATAATATTTTTACTTTTGCTAAATACGTTTAGCTTAAATACCAGCAATTTAGAAGTTGCAAAGAGAAATTTCGTTTTTCCTTTTGCAATTTTTATAGTAACCTCAATCCTTTTATTATTAAAAATTAAGACGAATAAAAGTCTAACTTATCTATTGCTTTCAGGACTCGTAATAATTACCATTTTTGATCTTTTTAGATTTTCCTGGAAGTTTAACACTTTTTCGAAACAAGAATACTTATTTCCTAAAACTCAAACTACCTCTTATTTAGAAAAAAATATAGGAAATTTTAGAATTGCTACAACAGATCCGAGAATTTATCCTCCTAATTTTTCAATTATCGATGAAATTTCATCAGTCGAGGGCTATGATCCATTATTTCTTAAAAGTTATGCAGAGTTTATATCAGCAATTAACAGGAATAAACCCAATATTAACCCTCCATTTGGTTTTAATCGAATAGTAAGAATTGAAAATCTTAATCCCAGATTTTTAAACTTACTGGGCGTTAAATACATCTTAAGCTTTTCTGACTTAACCAGTTTAGGATATGAGAGGGTTTTTCAGGAGGGTCAGACAAAAATTTTTGAAAATAAGAACGTTATTCCCAAAGTTTTTATTGCTAAAAAAATCTTATCTGCTAAAGATAAGCAGCAAGTAATTAACATGATGTTTGAAAACAGTTTTGAGCCTAGGACAGAAGTTGTTGTCCAGGATTTAACCAATCTAGAGATAAAAGGAAAGGGTGAAGTTCAGGTTAAAAGTTATAATAGCAATAAAGTGGAAGTTTCAATCCAAACATCGTCAGAGGAGTTTATAGTTTTGACTGATATTTTTTATCCGACCTGGAAAGCAAAGTTACAAAATGGAAAAGAATTGAAAATTTATCAATCCGACTATTTATTTAGGGGAGTTGTTGTACCTCCGGGCAAAAATGTAATTACATTTTACAATGCACTTTTATGAAACTATCAATAGTGATTCCAAATTATAACGGAGAAAATAATTTAAGAAATAACATTCCTAAGTTAATAGAAGTAGTAAGAGAATACAGAGAAGATTTAGAAGTTATAATAACCGATGACGCTTCTTCAGACAATTCTCCGCAAGTAATAAAAAATTTAGTTAATAATACTAGGGATATTAAGATTATTCCTTTATTCAACGAAAAAAATTTAGGCTTTGCTTCTAATGTAAATCGAGGAGTAAGCCGTGCGAGCGGAGAAATTATAATTCTTCTTAATACTGATGTTATCCCGCATGCTGGATTTCTTGAGCCTCTACTTAATCATTTCTCAGATGAGAAAGTATTCGCAGTCGGATGTGTAGATGAAAGCGTGGAAGATGAAAAAATTATTTTGAGGGGAAGAGGGATAGGAGAATGGAAAAGAGGACTTCTAGTTCATAGTAGAGGAGAAATCAGTAAAAGCGATACTCTTTGGGTTAGCGGAGGAAGTGGGGCCTTCAGGAAGTCACTCTGGGTCATGCTTGGTGGGTTTGATACTTTGTATGATCCATTCTATTGGGAAGACATAGACCTTTCATATAGAGCAAGAAAAATGGGCTTCTTTACTCTTTTTGAGAATAAAAGTATTGTGCGACATGAACATGAAAAAGGGATAATTAAAAACAAATTTTCTAAAAATGAAGTAAAAAGAATCGCTTTTCGTAATCAATTCTTTTTTGTTTGGAAAAATGCTGATATTTCAAATTTAGCTTCCCATATCATTTGGCTTCCATATCACATCTTAAAGGGAATTACTTCTGGAGAAATAATGCTTATTTTTGGACTTTTAACTGCTTTAATAAGAATTCCTGTTATTATACAATCGAGATTAAAAGTAAGAAAGTTTTTCATTAAGAAAGACTCCGAAGTTATAATTACAAAATGAAATTATCAATTATAATTCCAGTCTACAATGAGGAAAAGACAGTTGCCAAACTTTTAAAAAGAATAAGTCAGGTTAATTTTAGAAATATTCAGACGGAAATAATTATTGTTGATGATGGATCAATAGATAATACTTCAAATGAAGTTAAAAAGGTTCTTCCCTCAATTAAAAATGCTAAATTTTTAAAACATAATGCAAATCAAGGGAAAGGCGCTGCGGTAAAAACAGGAATTTCGGAGGCGACAGGTGACTATATCATTATTCAAGATGCCGATCTAGAATACGATCCTAACCTTATCCCTGATCTAGTTAAACCTGTAATTGATCAAACAGCTCAAGTTGTTTACGGGTCCAGGCTTAATCGACTTCCCCATCTGAAAGGAGAAGAATCCCGTCCGAGATTTCTGTTGCATTATTTTGGGAATAGATTCTTAAGTCTTATTACAAGCATTTTATACGGACAGTGGATTACAGATATGGAAACCTGTTATAAACTTTTCCCAAGAGAAGCAATGAAAGGAATAGTCCTTCGCTCTCGTCGCTTTGACCTTGAACCGGAAATTACTGCAAAACTTTTGAAAAAAGGTTACAAAATTACAGAGATTCCAATTACCACGGTTCCAAGAGGATATGAGGAGGGTAAAAAACTTAACACGATTAAAGATGGCTCTATAGCCCTTTATACTTTATTTAAGTACCGCTTAAAAGATTAAATGCAGAGAATATTTTACCTAACTCTTTTACTAATAGTAATACTGGCAGGAATTCTACGCTTTTATAACCTTACCGGAAATCCAATCTCTTTATATTGGGACGAAGTTTCCTCGACCTATAACGCGTATTCGATACTAGAAACAGGCAGGGACGAATTTGGTAAGCGTCTGCCTCTTTTATTTGAGGCTTTTGAGGATTATAAAACTCCAGCCAACATATATCTTACTTCCATTGTCGTTAAATTTTTTGGATTAAGTGAATTTTCTGCGCGTTTTACATCAGCTTTTTTCGGAACATTGACCATTTTGGTTACATATTTTTTGGTGCTGGAAATTTTGAGGAATGAAAGCGTTTTTTTAAAGAATGAAAAAACAAAAAAAATAGTAGCTCTCATTTCTTCCTTTCTTTTAGCAATTTCTCCTTGGCATCTTCAATTTTCTAGAACAGGATTTGAAGCAAATATAGGATTATTCTTCTTAATTACGGGAATTCTTTTCTTATTGAAATTTATTAATTCCCCAAATTTTAGAAATACTGTAATTTCAGCTGTTTTTTTAGGAGTTAGTATTTATTTCTATCGCAGCATACAGCTTTTTCTACCTCTTTTGCTAATAGGAGTTTTAATCATTTTTAGAAAGAATATTTTTAATAAAGAGAATTTCAAATTTATAATTTTAGGTTCTATTGTTTTTTTAGCAATAACTTTACCTTTTGTTCCTACAATGTTATCGAAAGAAGGCTTAACAAGACAAAGGCAAACTAATTTTATTTCAAATTCATCGAATGAGGTTTATAAGTCTTCTGTAAAAATTAATGAGTTAGGAAAAAGCACATTTTCAAAAGTTATATTTAACAGACGGGTCGTTTATCTCGAAATTTTTGTAAGAAATTATTTCAGTCATTTTTCTCCAAATTTTCTTTTTCTCAATGGGGATCCAAATCCAAGACACAGCGTAAAGGGAATGGGAGTACTGTATTCTTGGGAATTCATTTTTGTAATTTTAGGCAGTTTTGCGCTTTTTAAACTAAACCCCAAGACCAGAAACACCATTTTATATTGGATTTTAATTGCTCCTATTCCAGCAGCACTGGCTTATCCTGCACCACATGCACTCCGATCTTTAAACATTCTTCCGGTGCCCCAATTTATTATAGCTTTGGGAATGATTTATTTATTTATTTTTCTGTCAGTCAAATGGAGAAAAGCGTTTATTGTTGCGTTTACACTTATAATTATTGTTTTTATGGCAAGATATCTATATCTTTACCACAATGTTTTTAAGTTCGAAACGAGTAGTGAATGGGCAGATGGATACAAACAGGCGGTTTTTAAAACGATGGATCTCGAGAGGGATTATCAAAAGATTATAGTTACCGGAAAATATTGGCAGCCATATATCTATTATCTTTTTTATACCAAATATAGCCCAAAGGACTATCAGTTGCATGGCACTAAAAAAGGCTTTGGAAAATATTACTTTGGAGGAACATCCTGGGACATGAAAGGAATAGAACTTTGGGAAGTTGATCTTAAAAAAATAGCAAACGGTAAAAAAACGCTTCTTGTTTTGGCTCCAGTTGATTATGAACTAAAGAAGGCTGAGGTAAAGAAAATTACTTCGATTTATAATCATAATAACGAATTAGTATTTATAATTGGGGAGCTGAAATGAAAATTATAAGAATAAAAACAATCCTATTTGCAATAATTTTTCTTGCCGCAATTCTCCGCTTTTACAATATTTCAAACCTTCCCCCGTCTTTAGGCTGGGACGAGGCAGCCTTGGGATACAATGCCTACTCATTAAGCATAGACGGAAGGGATGAGTTTGGAAGAAGATTGCCACTAGACTATCTAGAGTCTTTTGGAGACTTTAAACCTCCTATGTATTCATATCTTGCGCTCATTCCGATTAAACTATTCGGTTTAAACGAGTTTGGCGTAAGATTTCCTTCCGCTTTGTTTGGCACAATTTCAGTACTTTTAACTTTTTTTGTTGTCCGCGAAGTTTTTAGGAAAGATGGGTTAGCCTTACTATCCAGCTTATTTTTAGCAATTTCTCCTTGGCATATTATGCTAAGCCGTGGAGCCTTTGAGGCTAATGTAGCAAGTTTTTTTATTATACTTGGAACACTTTTATTTTTAATAGCTCTTAAAAGAAAACCGGTTTTTTTAGTCTTCTCAGCAGTTTCATTTGCACTTTCTCTCTATACCTTTAATAGTGCTCGGGTGTTTGTACCAGTTTTTACTATGACTCTTGGACTGATTTTTCTAAAAGATCTTCTAAAAATTAAGAAAGAATTGGTCTTATCAATAATTGTAGGTGTAATAATACTAATTCCTTTAGCCAATTTCCTATTTTCGTCTCAAGCATCGCTTAGATATAAGGAGGTTAATATTTTTAGTGATTCTAATATCGTTAAAATTTCTAATCAAGAAATTGCGAATGATGGAAATACAATTTTTGCAAAAATAATTCATAACAGAAGAGTTTACTATGCCAGAGAATATATCAAGCACTATTTGGATAACCTAAATCCGAACTTTCTATTTATTAAGGGGGACGGAAATCCAAGATTTTCAATCCAAGATGTTGGACAAATGTATCTTTGGGATTTACCCTTTATTATATTCGGAATTTTATTCTTATTTAAAAAGAGAGAAGGTTTTTGGATAATTATTCCAGTTTGGCTTCTCTTGGGAATAGTCCCAGCAGCATTTGCGAGGGAAACTCCACACGCCCTAAGAATCGAATCCTCTCTTCCAACTTTTCAAATAATTACAGCCTATGGATTGATCGTTCTTGCGGGTTATATCAAGCGCTATAAAAAGTTGATATATACTTTCCTCGCTGTTTTTCTTTTTTTGAATGTGTTTTATTTCCTGCATGGACTATTCGTGCATTACGCCAGAGAATATTCATCAGAGTGGCAGTATACCTATAAAGAAGTTGTACTTTATCTTGAAAAAGAGAAAGCTAATTACGATCACGTTTATTTTACGGACAAATTGGGAAGACCTTATGTTTTCTTTTTAACCTATGGGAAAATCTTTCCTAAGGAGTTTAGAAATTCTTCAAATATTTCAAGAGAAGCTTTAGGGTTTGTTCACGTGAATGCTTTAGGGAAATATGAATTTTTATCCGATGTTAGCGGCAGTATTAAAAATTCAGGAAATAATCTTTTTGTAGATATTCCGCAAAATGTGCCGGATGGAGCGAATATTATAAAAACTTTTTATCTTTTAGACACTACTCCTTCACTTGTTGTTTATAGCATACTCAATACTTAAAACTGGAAAAGATGAATTCGGAAATTTTCTGCCTCCCGCGATCAGGTCTTTAGATGATTACAAGCCTGCAATGTATACGTATTTTAGCGTTCCTTCCATTGCCATTTTTGGCCTGAATTCTTTTGCAGTTAGGTTTCCCAACGCCCTTTTTGGAACTTTAACTGTTCTTTTTTTCTTTTTTTTGGTTAGAGAAATATTTAAAAAAGATGAGATTTCACTTGTCTCGGCATTTCTTTTTGCGATTTCTTCTTGGAGTATCCAGTTTTCTCGATTCGCTCATGAAACAAATATCGCACTAGGTTTTAATATTTTAATTACCCTTTTCTTTTTGAAGGGACTGAAAAAGGCTAAGTATTTGCTTATTGCTGGAGTTTTATCAGGACTCAGTCTCTATACTTATCAAAGCGCTAAAATTTTTACTCCTCTTCTTATTTTAAGTCTAGTTTTAATTTTTAGGAAAGAATTATTTATTCTTTCAAGAAAAATTATTGCAAGTTCGATTGTTTTGGGATTTTTGATTTGTCTGCCAATGTTTCTTTTTATACTAACAAACACAAACTCTTTGTCGAGAGCGAAAGACGTTGGATTCTTATCAAATACTACTAGAACTTTAGGAGATAAATATGTACAAAAAATAACAGCGGATCGAAACAGTAATGATTTGATTGGTTTAATTGTTGACAATAGAAGAATAGTCTACGCAAAGACTTTCATAAATAATTATTTGTCTCATTTTGATCTTAATTGGCTTTTTATAACAGGGGATTCAAATATTGGAAGGCATCAGCCTCCGCGCATGGGACATCTATATTTAATAGAGCTTCCTTTTTTAATGTTTGGTTTATTTCTTCTCTTCTTTGGAAAATATGACAAGAAAATAAAACTCCTTGTTTTCTATTGGATTTTAATCACTCCAATCGCAGCGGCAATTAGCTGGGATGTCCCAAATGCCGGAAGGACTTTAAACTTTTTGCCGATGTTTATGATTCTTATTGCTTTAGGAATTTTAGAATCCATCAGATTTAAAAAATATCTTATTTTTCCTATCGTTTTCCTTTTTACTTTTAACTTTATTTATTATCTGAATCAATATTTCGTTCAGCAAAACTATTTTCAATACTTTTCCTGGCAATATGGATACGAAAAGATTGTTCCCCAGATTCAAGAGATTGAAAAAAACTACAAAGAAATTATTGTTTCGAACAGATCTCCCCTGGAACAATCTTATATTTTCTTTCTTTTTTATTTGAAATATCCTCCCCAGTCTTACCAGGAAATAGCAACAAGTGGAGCTTATGGAGTAAAACATGAGTTTGCTAAATATAAATTTGATCAATTAAATTGGCAAAAAGGTAATCCTGATATTCTCTACATAGGTGGACCAAATGACTTTCCCACAGAAGCATTAATTAATTTTAAAAAAATAGTCTATAATCCCAATGGAAGTCCGGCAATGCTTGCAGTTTCAGGAGAATAATAGGTGATAACTCTAACTTCTTTTAGTTTTTGGCTAAATTTTATTTATTTTTTTGTTGTTTTTTTTGTCGTTTTTTTTATTCCAGGAAGCGTTATTCTTAAAAGATTTAAATTTTCATTATTTCAGCACATAGTCTTATCTTCCGTAGTCGGAATAACTCTTTGGGCGCTTCAGGCATTTATTTTTGGCTTTTTGGGATTCCGAAATTTTTCGTACATCTATTTAATATTGTTCATCTTGATTTGGATAAGAATTAATGGAGATTTAGTTAAAAGGAATAAATGGAAAATAAACCCTCAGAAGCTTGATTACTTAACATTCCTAATTTTAATTATAGGGAGCATTGTCCAGTTGAACCGGCAGCCTGGAGCGTAATAGTTAGTAATTATCACTATCTTTCAAACTTAGCTCTATCAGAAATAATAAGAATTTTTCATTTACCCTTGATCGCAACTCAAGCACAATATTTTCCTCCAGTCCTCTCTTTTTTAATTGGCTTATCGTTTATGGTTTTCGCTCAGATTTGTAGGTTTCCCAAACTTGTAACTCGATTGTCATTGCTCTTTTTATATTTTTTTGGGGATATTACAGTTTTTTTGATGATAATTTTAGGAAAAGGAGTTCGTTTCGATATCCCCATAATTAGTAATTTTTCGTTTTGGGTTAGTCCTCCTAGGCTCTTTGCAATTCCTATATTTTTTGCTGGATTCTCATTCATTATCTTATGGTTTAGAGAAAAAAAATTATTTCTTGGATTGTTATCAGCGATTTTATTTGCAAGTCTGATCGGGTTTAAGATTTATTTTGGCCTTTTTGCAGCACTAGGATATTTGTTTTTATCGCTTTTTATTTTATATAAAAAGGACTACTTAAAATTTATTCCAATAATACTATTTGGACTAATCTCATTTTTACTTTTCTACGTAGTAAATAGAGGGTCCGGAGGACTAATCTTTACTTATTTTTGGAGGTTTGAAAATTTTGTAGCCCAACCTGGATTTGAACTCACAAATCTGGAACTAGCGAGATACGTTTATTTAAATGCAGGAAACTATCTAAAAGTGGGGATGTACGAGGTATTTTATGTTCTTATTTATTTCATTTTCTCATTTGGGGTAATAAATTTTGCTATTTTTCAAACAAAAAAAAGTCTTTCTTACTTAACAAAGGAAATAAATATATTTCTTATTCCCGCTACCCTTTTATCCTTAATTATTGGTTTTTTCTTTATTCAAAAAACGGGGGGAGCAAATACATCTCAATTTATCATTACAGCGATTATAGTGGCATCGATTTATGCCGCAATTTCAATTTCTGCGATCTACAATAAAATAGGTCCCAAACTCAAAATAATTTTTCTAATTTTTATTTTATTTATAACTTTACCCCGGGTAATTCACGATACTTGGGCAGTAGCAAAAAATATATATATGCAGAAAGGAGGAAGTTTGCTTACTGCTAGTGAATTATCCGCTTTTAATCACTTAAAAAATGACACCAATAAAAAAGATTTAGTGTTGGCTTATAAGGTCGGTTATTCGTGTTATTTTGTAAATTTTATAAGCGATAGAAAGCTTTTTCTCTGCGATGAACCAAATGGAATTCTATCGGATCATGCTGCGAATGTAGAGAAAAGGATTACTGCTCAGGAGATCATTTTTTTAAGCGCATCTCCAAATTCAGTAAAAAAAGAACTTGAAAACAATAATATTAGCTATATTTATTTGCCAGTTAATTTAAGTCCCTTTGCAACTGCATCAGCTAATTTCCTTAAACCGGTTTTTCAAAATAGTTCGGTAAAGATTTTAAAATTTATTCCCAATAATGATACAATCAATTTATAAAATGAACTTATTTTCAAAACAGCGAGCGCTTTCGGTTTACCCATCATGGCCCAATAGCCTATTGGATCGCTGGTTTCCTGGAGTTCTTTGGGGGACAGTCATTCGTAAAATTTCGCTATTTATACTCGCTTTTCCTAGTTTTACTGACTTTTGGAGGATTTTGGTATATAAGAAGGAATTTAGGTTTTGCGAAAAGTAAATTTTATCTTTGGCTCATTCTATTAATTGGCATTGCATCTACCTATTTTTGGGGGCATATGCTTCTTGCCGACAGTCTATCTGGATTTTTACTCTTACCCGTTTTTGGACTCTTAATTCTTAAGGGCTTTTATAAAGAGAAGATTATCCTTCGGGATTTTGTTTTTATCGCAACTTTTACATCCCTTTCCCTACTAAGTACTTTAACCTTTTCTTATTTAATTGCCGGAATATATCTTTGGACACTAATTTATTATTTCTTTATTCAAGAAAAGAGAAAAATTTGGGCGAGAGAGAGTCTAAAACCTTTCATAATTCTTGGTTTTCCCTATCTATTGTTTGTAATTTACCTGATACTAACAGGTTCTCTCGGAGACTTTATCTATCAAGCGCTAATCTTTAACCAAAAGTTTTATGTGTATAACTATCCTAGGCCAGAGGGATCGACATTTATAAACCCTTTGCGTTATGCAACTATTATCGGGCAGACATTTCATAATAGCTTTTCGTCTCTTCTTATTGGTCTTCCGGATTTTAATTTTACTTTTCCCTTTAACATTTCACTTGCGGTTGTTAATGCTTCTCTCCTAATTTATTTAATCTTAACAAGAAGATTCTATCTCGCGCTATTTGTTTCAGGTTTTCTAATTTATTCTAATGTTAGAAGCGATCCTTGGACATCTAAAGAAACTGATTACCAATCTGCTGTCTATATAATGGTTTCACTTTTTAACACAACTTTTCTATTAACTTCGCTTTACGAATATCTCAAGAAAAATTTAGAATATCCGATGAAATTAATTCTTTCTCTAATTTTCCTTTTATCGTTAATTTATTCCTTTTTCAATGTAGCGTTTATCCTTAGAATGTTTTCCTATAAGGTTTACAACAAATATATGGGAACGGAGGCACGAATTTATGACAGGCCTAGAATTGCTCCAATTATAAATTCAATTACTACTAAAGAAGATTTCGCATATATTGGACCTTTTGAATTTGAAGAGCTTTTTTATATGCATGCCAAAGTTCCCACCAAATATCAGATTCTTATTCCGGGAATGGGTTCGTCCCCAAATATACAAAAAGAGATGCTCCAGGAGTTTTCGAAAAATAAACCAAAAGTTATTTATTTTGATAAAAGATTCTTTGTATTGTTCAGGAGTCCGGAAACATACGGACTATTTTTTCTAAACTACCTAAAAGAAAATTATATGACCGTACAGGAGTATAGCGAGGCGAATAAAATTAAGCTTTCATCTGTTCTTCCAATTGACGCTAAGATTGACCTTGAGACCAAGCTTTATATTAATAAGGAAGTTATCGACCAAACCATCCAAGAGCTAGTTAATAAGAACCTCATAAAAGTTAATTAATTATGACAATATCCGTAGTTCTTGCCACATTTAACGAAGAAAAGAACTTAGAAGAGTGCTTAAAGTCGGTAAAAGAACTTGCAGATGAAATTTGCGTAGTTGACGGCACATCGACTGATAGAACTGTAGAAATTTCAAAAAGATTCGGCGCGCGCATTATTGTCCGCGAAAATCCACCTATGTTTCATATTAACAAGCAAAAAGCTATAGATATGGCGACAAAAGATTGGGTTTTGCAGCTTGATGCAGATGAAAGGGTGACTCCTGAACTTGAAAAAGAAATTAGAGAAGTGATTAATGATCAAAATTACAATGGATATTGGATTCCGCGCAAAAACTGGTTTTTAGGTAGATTTCTTATGAAAGGCGGGCAATATCCGGACTATACCCTTCGACTTTATAGAAGGGGAAAAGGCAATCTTCCGCAAAAAGATGTTCATGAACAGGCGGTAGTGGATGGAAAAGTAGGTTACCTTAAAAATCCTCTAGTGCACATAGCTGATCCAGAACTTAAAAGATACTTAATGCGTTGGAATAGATATACGGATATTATGGCAAGTGACATTATTAAAGAGGGAAAACGAAAAGATCCTATTTTTGCATTGAAGAACTTATTTATTCTTCCGTCCTGGTGGTTTGTTTTAACCTATTTTAGACACAAAGGCTTTATGGATTTTTGGCAAGGATTCCTTTTTTCATTCTTTTCAAGTATTAGGTTTCCCGCCTCATACATAAAATCATGGATTTCAAAAAAATAACTGCAAAATTTCTCCGGTTTCTTAAATCAAAAAAACATCCTCTCTTATTAATAATTACTCTATTAATTATTTTTCTAGCTTTATTTCCTAGGTCCATTGACTTTCTAAATGGCAATCCAATTTTTGGCTTTGATCAAGGCAGAGATTATTTGGCAGTTAAAGATATTGTAATTAACCACAAACTTACTTTAATCGGTGCTGAGTTGGGAGCAGGATCAGCTGGAATATCTGGAATTTTTCAAGGCCCTTTTTATTACTATTTTTTATCTATTCCATTTTTACTCTCAGGCGGAAATCCCGTAACTGGTGTAGCTATGATGCTTGCTTTTAGTTTAGCATCAATTTGTTTGGGATATTATTTGGGAAAGAAAATGTTTGGAGGAGGCTTTGGACTATTAACGGCTTTTTTAATGGCTATTTCTCCCATATTAATAGGTCAGGCAAGATTTATTTGGAATCCCCATATGCCCACCTTTTTTATTTTACTGACGCTTATATTCTTTTACTTATTTTTGATTAAGAAAAAAAATTATTTTATTTTTTTGTTTTCTTTTTTTGCCGGTTTTATCTATAATTTTGAGTCCGCAGTAGCAATTCCTCTTTCAGCTTGTTTAGTTATTTATTCGTTGGTCCTTTTCAGGAGAAAAATAATTAATTATTTATTCTTATTCGGTGGATTTTTATTTTCAATTACCCCTATGATTTTGTTTGAAATAAGACATAGTTTTATTGGACTCAAGGGGTTGATTTCATATCTTACAGCTAATCACAGTACTTCATCTTCATCATTAAATCAAAGTTTTGCCATAGATCACGTAAAATCTATCGTTTTTAATTTTAAGGATACATTTCCGATTGATAATTTTAACCTTGGATTACTCTTTTTAATTTTGTTACTAGGAATTTCTGTTTATTTTTTAATGTCTGAAAAAAGAAAGGAATTGAAATATTTTTTTTGGTTCCCAATTTTTCTGATTCCCATAACTCTTTTCATATTCTCGTTTCTTAAAAACGCTCTTTGGAGCTATTATCTAACAGATCTAAATATTTCCTATATTTTGCTTTTCACTTATATTCTTTATTCAATTATGCATAGAAAACTTTACAAAATGCTTACGATTTCCTTAATTTTTATTTTTATTCTGGGAATAATTGGAGCTTATAATTCAATTAAAGTTTCACTCTATGATTACAAAGACTACGGTGGAACAGCCAAATTAAAAGGTAAAGTTGATGCAATTGATTTTATCTACGCTGATGCTAGAAGTAAGAACTTCGGCGTATTAGTATTTTCTCCCCCTATTTACACCTATCCATATGATTATTTATTTTGGTGGCACGGGCAAAGAAAATACGGTTATATTCCATATTCCGAAAAAAAAGGCACGTTTTACTTATTAATGGAGCCGGATCCACAAAAGCCCTGGACATATAAAGGATGGATGGAAACAGTTGTTAAGACGGGAAAAATTGAATGGACAAAAAAACTTCCCAGTGGATTTATTGTACAAAAAAGAATAGAGACTTAAATGTTAAAAATTATTAGCAAAGATAAGTTAAATATTTTTCTTTTTTTTGCAGTAATCTTAGTTGCCGTTTTTTTTCGTTTTTATCTTACTCCCGAGCGGTATGGATTAGATTTCGATCCTACAAGAGATGCGCTAATTAGTATCTACGGAGCTACGCATCTTAAATTTCCTTTAATTGGGCCAATGTCAGGCATAGCGCCTTTCACTTTTGGCCCTTGGTACTACTATCAAATTATTTTTTCAAAAATTATTCTGCCATTCGATTACGCTCCATGGATTTATATTGGGATAACCTCAGTAATTTCTGTCATAGCTATGTATTTTATAGGAAAAGAAATTAAGGGAGAGCGTTTTGGTTTGCTTCTGGCTTTTATCATGGCTCTTTCTCCGGCCGAGCTGGGGCCCATTACAGGGCTTTCAAATCCTAATCTCGTCTCTATGTATGCCTCACTTTCGCTACTTATTTTTATTATTGCTCTTAAAAGAGCTGTTCCTTCATGGTTATATTTAGTTTGGGGAATAGTTTTGGGAGTTGGGATAAATGACCATTTTCAGATGGTAGGATTTCTAATCTTGCCGACGCTTTTATTTGTATATAAGTTTAAATCAATTCGTTGGAAAAACATTATTTTATTTTTGGCAGGAATAGTTCTTACATTTTTACCACTTTTATATTTCAATTTAACCCATGATTGGCATACGATTCGAGGCATTATCTACTTTGAAAAAATTGGGAAATACGCTGTCTATACTCCTAACCGTTGGCTCTTTTACATTAGAGATTTTTGGCCGAACTTCTGGTCTTATGTTACCGGAGTGCCGCTGTTTTTTGGAATAATTACATTAATTTATTCGCTTGCTTTGGGGTTTTTTGCTTTATACAAAAAAAATATAAAACCAATTTACCTTCTTATATTTTTAGCTTTTGTTTTGAATTTTGTTTCTCTTCGCTATTTTTCGGGACCTAGAGAAAATTATTATTTTATTTATCTCCATCCCTTTATAGTTCTTGCTTTCGGAGCCTCCATTTATTATTCTCTTAAGAATAAATTCTTGTTTATCCCC
>Ga0075670_114_pt1 | contig 14574 bp, 18 predicted proteins | sample RifGroA2_FD_68414 | JGI IMG/M metagenome (GOLD analysis project Ga0075670, IMG submission 68414) | Microgenomates (Levybacteria) bacterium GW2011_GWA2_36_13
GGAAAAAATGTGATAGACAGAAACTTAGTTAACAAAAATTCTATTCTTATTGGAGTCGGAATTAGAAAAGATAAGGATGGGTTGCTCAAGGGGGACTATGATGAAAGCGAAATTAAAGACGCTGTTTCGGCCTTCACTCCAACACCGGGCGGAGTAGGACCGGTTAATGTTGCCTTCCTCTTGAAAAATGTTTTAAAAGCGGTATAATTGTCGCCTTACTGCCCCAGAAGCATGAATATTAGAAAAAATTATTGGGGCATTGAGGAAATCTCGGAAAATAAAATAGATTTTTATCACGTTCTTTTGTCGAGACATAGTGTAAAGACTTTGGCAAAAAACATAACTTCTTTCCAAGAAATCGCCTGCGATAGTAATGAAAAGTTTTCTTTAGTTTTTGAACAATCTGAGAAAGATAAGGTCAATAAAGAGCTCTTAAATTTTTTAATTAAACTGGAATCGAAGTTCTTAAATACCCCAATCCATGGTTATACTCTGTCGCCCAAATTTAATAACTTTCTTAAAGAGTATTTTTTGGCATTTGAAGCTAGTTTAGCCTTAATTTTAATGTTTAAAGTTTTAAATAGAGAATTTTTGACTGAGGATTGGCACCTGCTCAATTCAACTATCGGAGGCATATTTGTTAATCCCTATACAATTGTTTTAAACGAAGATCATGCCAAGGTTATTCATCCGATAAATTTTGAAAACTATTATGAGAGAAATGAAATTGAAAGAATAATCGCGGTCTCAATTAAGGGTATTATGGAAAGGGTAGAGGAGGCAGATCCCAAACACTTGGGAGAAGCACTTCTTTCATATATCAAGGATAAAACAGGTCTTGATTCTAAAACGATAGCAGAGATTATTGATAGAAAAAGTCAAGGAATAAGATTGGCCACGAATAGTCCACTTTTATTGTGATTTTAGCGCTATTTGCCTAGGTCTGCTAAAATGACGATTAGGCCGTTAAACCAACCTATTTATTACCACTATGAAAGGTTTTATGAACGTTTCTTAGTTGTGGATTTGTAATGTGTGTATAGATTTGGGTTGTAGCAATATTTTTATGTCCCAGCATCTCCTGAACAGAACGAAGATCCGCGCCATTACTTAATAAATCCGTTGCAAAAGAGTGTCTTAAAGTATGAACAGTTGCGTCAACCGGCAGGCGGGAAGACCTAACATACTTTTTTACAATTCTCTCAACGCTTCTGGCAGTAAGTCTCATTCTTTCTCCGTTATTCTCGGGAATTTCGGCACCCGAATATCGAATAAAAAGAGGGTAGTATGGATCCTCTCTCTTTTCGAGGTATTTTTTTACCCATTCTGCGGCTCTATCTGAAATGAACACAATTCTTGATCTTTGTCCTTTACCTATAACGCCAAACTCGCGTCTTTCAAGGTTAATTTTCTCTTTATTAAGACCGACTAATTCTGATACGCGAAGCCCGGTAGAGAATAAGAGCTCGAGAATTGCGCGGTCTCGTAAACCTTCTTCTTTATTTGTATCAGCCTGTGTTACAAGCCTGTCTACCTGATCTTTGGCTAGGAACTTCAGGGAGCGGGAAACTGTCTTGGGTAGATCAATTTTTGATGGCTCAAGGGTTTGATGATCATTTTTAATAAGATAGCGAAGAAAGCTCCGAAGGGCAATCACATAGTAGTTTTGGGTAACGCGAGCTAGGCCATTTCCATGATTATCGATTCTATTGGCTAGAAAAACTCTATATTTACGAACATCTCCTAAGGTCAGGTTTGCGATATTTCTTTCGCCGTACCAGTCGCGAAAAACCTCCAAATAATGTCTATAGTCGCGAATAGTAAGTTTGGAGCAGTTTTTCTCAATCTCAAGATATTCTAGAAAATCATCAATCAGTCTAGGCAGTTCCATGAAATAATGTGCGACATAGATAGTGTAGCACAACTTGCAATCAATTCTTAATTAATGCTAATCTAGTCTTATGTCAGAATTTGGAGGAGAACAGGGCCCTAATCATCAACAGACTACACCTATAGAGCCCGCGCCAAGGCCAACCCCTGAAAGACGCCCAGACATGGCTCATCGCATCGATTATGGTGAGCTGGGTGGAACCGAAGGCGTCCTGGCAAGAATAAGGGAAAGATTAAAAGCATTAGGCGGTGTTAAAGAAATTCCCTTAGAAGAGTTAACCGATGAGAAAATCGCATTGGCGATGGAAAGAAGTGCAGACGCTCATCTCGCGCCCGGGCGCAAATTTAATCCCCAAAATGTAGCAGAATGGCTCGGTTATAATTGGCAAAAAACACCTCCTCAAGTCTATCATCGAATAGGAGATTTTCTAGGAAGAAGGGTTCTTGATCAGTCATTAGGTCTAGTTCCCGACGAACTGGCAGAACCACACGCTCCTCCAAACTATACAGTTCTCGATTCTGCAGTTTTTCTAAGAGTTGCCCATCCGCAACCTGTCCAACAAGCCAAACCCGCCTAACGCTTCATGGGTTTTTCAAAATGCATATAGTCTTTGCGGTCTATCCAATCTCCACCCCAATCCCATCCGCAAGTCTTAAAAAATCTCACAATTTCTCCGTTTTCAAGTATAGTTCCAAGCTCTTTAGGATCGTAACTTCCGCCTGATTGATAATCTGATCTTATATAGGGATTTTGCTTCGGATTTATATCAATCGCGCGACCCAAGCTATGATTTGAAAGTTTTTGAGTCTTAACAATATATCGATAGTTAAACCCGACCGTATTATTTAAATCCATCGAACTCCGATCATCCAACATTTTTTTGCTTCCCATAGGAATTGCAGATGCAATAGGAAATTTTATTTTTTTAATCAATTCGAAAGCATCTTTAGTATCCTCCGCCAAATCTTTATCAACAACTATTTGTCCCATATGAAGTTTTCCATCAAAAGAGTAATAGGAAATATTTACTAATCTTTGTCTGTCTAAAACGCTCTTAGGAGGTTTAATTATTTGGGGGAGCTTTAGAGCTTCTACTTGAGATAGATCTGAATCGACAATCATTATTTCTCAGTTAACATTGTAACAAAATAAAAGCGTCCCGGCTTGTATCCTGGGTCAACAGACGTCATAGATTTCGCGTACCTATCTGAATGGCCCTCTCTTCGTCTTGCTGCTTCGAATGTGTCAACCCTGTGTACTTCCATGTTTTCGGGTCTAATTCCTGCAGCAAGCAATTGTAAAACAGTGGCTCCCTGTAGATCCAAGTGTATTCTATCTCCTCTTTGGTCTAGCTGACCATGCCAATGTCTCAGGTTTTTAATAAGACCTACATCTCGCAATGGAAATGAATAATTATCTCTAGACACTGTGGGGCTTACCGCTACGCGAACTCTACTTGGATCAACTCCGAGATGACTATCCATAAATAAAATTGCGTCATGAGCCAGATTCATGTCAACTGTATGATAGGAAAGGTGAATTAGCATGTTGACCGGCCTATCGTTTCTGTCGAGGCCATACGCGTTTACTGCTGGACAATCGGCTGGTTTTACTCCCAATCCAATTCCTATTTCTCCGCTCCAAACTGCATTAAGATGCGTTTCTGCCCAGCCATTTTCAGACCTTTGACTATTGATAGACGCAAAAGAAGCATTATCTATTTGCTGGGATAAGGGGTCTATTGGGTATTTAGGAACAACGTTCATCGTAGCCTGATAATCTATTCCGTTGAGAGTTAAAAACTGAATTGCTCTTTGTTCTGCGTGTTCCGCATCAGGAAATTTTGCAGAAACAGACATATTTGCAGCTCCATCCAGTCCGAGAGCTTTTCCCCAAGAATAAGCTGAAACAACGGGAAGGTCTCTAAAAATTTCAAACCTGACAACATTATCAACAGGATTTGCTTCCTCAACGACTCTTATACCTAAATCTTGAAATTTTGGAGCTTCGGTTGTCATGAAGTGGAATTATATCAAATGATTTATTCTTTTTCAGGTCCCCAAGGAATTGCGACCCTACTATTGAGTATTCCTTCGAAAAGCTCTTGATCTGTAATTTCGTCTGCGCTCTTTCCAAACTCACTTTCTATTGCAGCAAACTCCTCATCCGGATCACCCCTAAAACCGGGCTTATCCTTTGAGATGGCTCTGTAAATACTTAATTCTCTAACGGTTGGTCTTATTAATTGACCTCTACCATGAGTTTCCCAGTTTAGAAAAGCATCAATTGCTCTTATTTCATGGGTAAACAACGGATTTGTTAAAACAAGCGCTTCACGTTCAGAATGATTTCCGCTCATCAATCCTAAAACTAGCTCCAGCGGTGCTGAACCTCTTTGGGCCAAAAGTCTTGCCCTAGCTGCATCAAAATCTTGAGGGTTGGCATAATAAGGAGCTCCAAGTTCATTTACCATAAGCGGGATTATAGCATAAAGAACTATTTCCGCAATATAAAAGCTCTCTCTCGAGGCTGGAGTAGGTATATAATTATCAAATTTTAGCTTCATTTAGCCTCAAAAATTAATTAGTATCTCGTCCTATAGTGGGGGAGGGACCAGAAATTCATCAGGTAACAATTTGGTAGGCAAATAATCGGTAAGTGAATAAGCGAATTGAATAATCTAAATATATATGTCAGGATTTATGAACTATGACACTAATACCTATTGGAAAGGAGGGCGCTATACTCTTTCGCTTAAGCCTCTACAATCATCTACGATTAAATAAATATTTATTACACCATTAATTGGATCTCACTCTTTCTTCTCTCCTAAGGAGTGATTCTTTATTTAGATCGAGTTTAGACCTTCAATTCAATCTAATCGACACATTTTAGCCTCAAAAATGTGACAATTGGCGCGTTCGTATTTTTTTCTTTAGATCATTAACTAGCCTTGCCTAAAGAAGAGAATGGTCTCTGGCTATACTCGCATGCTTATATCAAACTATGTCAGTCATGGCCGATTTGCACCATCTTCCTTAGGGCAGGAAAAGGCATAGTCTCTGCTGTGAAAAGTGTCGCAAAATATTGTGAAAATCTGTGAAATGAAGCTAATAATTACCGAATTATATCCTATAATAATTTAATCTTGTAATATATCAAACTGCAATGTTTTGGACCGGAGGTCGATTTGAAGTAATTTGAAGCTAAATAACCAAGTCCACTTCCCTATTTCAGGCCCAAGATGTAAATGCCACGAGAACGCTAAACACAACAACTGCTACCCAGACATATTCCCAAAGAACACCTTTAAAAAGTTTTTTCTCAAACCAGACATGGGATAAACCAACTATTATGTAAAAAAAGCCGGTTAAAAAGAGAGCAACAATCGTCGGACTTGATGGCCAGAACCAAAGAAGACTTGTGATTTCAAGCAGACAAAACGTTAGAACAACCGACCATATTGCATTTGTAGCCAGATTTTTCTCTAGAGTATATGTCCAAATTGATTGATGGATAAGCGGTAGGGATAAAATAAAAGTGAAAAAGATCGTCAGAAATACGTTCAAATGTACTGTAAAGAGAACATTTATCAGGAAAAATAAAGAAAGAAGTGTAATTACAAAGGAAACAGTTCGTGCGCTCGAAAGAAGAGCGATAGTTCTAATTGATGAGACTACAAAAATATTTTGACTTAGAGAGAGCGAATAAAGCCCCAAAGCGTAAAGAAGAGTCATTGTTACGCGTGATAAGAATCTCGCCGGTATAAGAAGATAAAAAAGACCAAAAGACAAGGAAAAAAAGAAAGGCAAAATAAACACCTGAAGGAAAAAATTATCTTTCAGATCCCCTCTAAGAACCCACAAAATAAAAAGATCGGTTAAAACAGAGAGCAGAAGGACTATGTATATTGCCTGTTTTCCCAAAATATATTCCGAAATAAACAGCAGAGACGAAAGAAATGCTACTCCAATAACTAATTTTTGTCTCTTGGAAAATTTTGTCAGTTTATCAATTTTTCCAGGAAAATGTATTTGAGGTAGTACCATAAATTTAGGCTAATTATCTAAGTTTGAATATACTTTATGTACATCTTCTAATTGCCCTAATTGTTCTAAAAAATTAACGATTGATTGTGTCTTTTCTTGGTCAACGCTAGTTTTAGCGTTCGCTTTCTTAAAAAGACCTGCTTCTTCAATTCTTAATCCATTCTCTATTAACCTTTCCCGAACCCTGGATAAGTCTCCCGGCTCTGTATAGACTATGTAATCCCCGTCTACCTCCTCGACATCTGATGCGTCAGCTTTTGTGGCTATATCTAAAATATCTTCCAATGTTTTATCGTTTTTATTAACCTTTATTTCTCCAACAGTTTTAAATTGGTATGAAACTGCTCCAGGAGTAGCTAAGCGACCTCCGGCCTTAGTGAATACACTCTTAACAGCATTTAGAGTTCTATTTGGATTATCTGTTACGGTCTCAACAATTACCGAGATTCCGAAAGGAGTGAATCCTTCGTATTCAATTACCTCTAAATTCGCCCCTTCCCCTGCCCCGGAGGCTCTCTTTATTGCGCGCTCAACGTTTTCCTTGGGCATATTTGCCGCCCGTGCGGCTTCAACTGCAAGTCTTAATTTAAAATTCTGATTAGGATCTGTAACTCCCCCACCCTCTTTAACTGCAATCGCTATAGTATTTGAAATTTTTGTAAAAGTTTGGCCTTTTTTGATATCTGCTGCACCCTTGGATCTCTTAATTTGGGACCATTTTGAATGTCCTGACATAAGTTTATATTCTACATTCCTACCTTGACTTTTGCAATAAAGCATAGTAAAATTTTTTTTCAGAATTTTGAAAAAATTTCCCCACAAATGTCACTTTTAAAAACTCAAGCAATTACCCTGGCCCTCACGGGAGACTGGAACGGTGCAGTAGTGCTCAATAAATCACTTTTAAAAGAGAATCCAAGCGACATAGAGGCACTAAATAGAATGGCTCTTGCCTATACCGTTCTTGGAAAGATCAAAGAGGCTAAAAGAAGCTATCAAAAAGTCTTGGACATCGATCCCCTAAATCCAATTGCCTTAAGGAATATTAAGAAACTCCGAGGAGATAATTTGAAAGATATGCCCCAAGAACCCTTTTTTGTAAAGAATATCTTTTTAGAAGAGACGGGTAAAACAAAGGTTGTTGAGCTTATTAACCCGGCTCAATCAGAAATTGTAACAAAGCTTCATATGGGAGAATCGCTGACGCTTTCTGTAAAGAGACTTAAGATATTTGTTCTGGGAGGGAGCAATAAATATTTAGGTGTTTTACCAGATGATATAGGAAATAGACTAATTAAGCTAATCCGGGGTGGCAATAAATACGAAGCCTATGTTAAATCAGCCGAACCAAATAGTGTCACCATTTTTATAAAAGAGGTAAAAAGAACCGGGAGATTTAAGGATCAACCCTCTTTTATCTTCCTAAACGAGAAGGGCTTATCTGTTAAAAAGCTGGGAAGAAAGAATGGTGAAAGAGCGGAAGAAGTTGACGGCGAAGAATCAACTACGGAAGCTGAATAAACTATTTCTTAAATAATATCTTATCTCTTGTTAATTGTTCACGAGCGTGATCTATTTCCTTCTTACTTAACTCTTTTTTTAAGGAAATTAGCGCTAAAACAACTGATAAAGCTATTAATATTAAGGAAATCCAAATAAACATTTTAAAATTTATCGCTTTTTAGGCAGTCTCGTCCCAAAGTTATAACTATATCTGCAATTTGTGTTTTATCTGTCTTTTCTTTTTCTAAACCGAGGAAAGTTGCCAGCCTCTTTAGAGTATAACCCTCGTTGTTGGTATAAGTGATAAAGCTTTTCTTTGAAATTTGTTTTGAGTTTTTAAGAAGAACTACATTCGCTCCCATATTTGTTAGAACTCGGCTGAGTCTAGTTGCTAGTCCTTCTTCCCCCGTCGCATTAATAACTTCAATTGTCTTTTTCTCATTTACAATTTGTGGGTCATCTGAAAAATGTATCGCGACTAAGTCAATCTTTTTGTCTGTTGAATAAATTGAGTTCTTATCTATTGACCCTTCAGATAGCGAAAAGGCATAAAAATTAAGCCTGATAGCATCAAGAATAGTCATATTTGTCTTAACTCTAGGGTAAGTAAAAAGAATTTTTTTAAGATTAGTTTTTATCCCATCATCTTGACTTCCTAAGTTAGAGACTTCTGCATCAACTGGGATTCCAAAATCTCTTCCTAGATTTGGGCTTTGTGATTCGATAATTTTTAAAACTGCGGCTTTACCCTCGGAAGGAAGAAATGAAAGAGCTAAAATATCCTTTTCTCGAGTAATGGATGCTATATATCTATTTTTTCCGTCAAAAGTCGATTTTCTTACAGTATCAACGCTCTTAAGGACTATGGAAACAGTAAGAAGAAATGTCAGAGAAGCCAAAAAAAGCACCCCCATCTTCAAGCTACTCTTTTTTTTATTATTCAAGCGCTGTTTTGTCATATTAATATTCTTTCTTCTTTTTTTGTATGATTTCGGGCATTATAAGGGTTGGTGCGCTCGAAAGTATAATTTTTTTATCATCTTTTTTTGATTTCCTTTTTTCACCTTTATAAAAACCTCCGTAGCCTGGCATAAAATCACCTCCTATATCATTTTAACTAAATTCTTGCGGAATAATCATCTTAAGCTCCGCCGGTAAGTCGGCTTTAAAGCTAATTCTTTTTTTTGTTTTTGGATGAATAAATGATATTTCTTGCGCATGTAAAAAAACTCGATTTAATAATTTTCTATCATTTCTTGAAATTTTTCTACCTGCATACAAATTATCACTAAATATGGGGTGTCCAAAATATTTAAGGTGTACTCTTATCTGATGCGTCCTTCCTGTTTTCGGACGTAAACGCAACAAAGAAACATTCTCATTGGTCATTGGTAATTGATAATTGGTAATTACTTCATATCCTGTCTCTGCCTCTCTTCCGCCCGCCAAGACACCAAATCTTTTTCTGTTCCAAGGAAGTCTGCCTACCGGCACCTTAATACTACCCTTTTCCGGAAACAACTTTCCATGGACCAAGGCAATATACTCTTTTTCAACTATTCTTTCTTTAAACTGTTTCTGAAGAAAATCAAATGCAGCTTTATTTTTGGCAACTAAAATAACTCCCGATGTTTCTTTGTCGAGCCTGTGAACTATCCCTCCCCTACTTTGAAAATCTCCCTCCGAACTATTTTTCGAAAAATTAATTTTCTTTGTAACAAAATCCTGAAGGGTAGTTTCCTCCCTGGTGGTATCTGACCTGTTGACCGTAAGCCCGGCTGGCTTATTTATAACTAAAAGATCTTCATCTTCGAAAATTATCTGAGGAGTATTCATCTAGCTTTCAGTAGTCTGACAATTATTTCCCTTTTTATAAGTAAACCCGAAAAAAGAATAATTAGGGCGGCTAGCAAAATGTTTTCAGGGGTAAATAAAAATTGCTTTGTTTTTATAACTAGAACAATCTTGCCAATAAAAAATATTAAAAAAGTCATTATAAAAATACTAAGAGCACTTGATCCATCTTTAACATTGAGCTTATAGAGCCTAGGAAAAATAAATAGTGTTACTATGGTCAATATGATAAATAAAATAAGTTCAATTATAAATACTCCCTCAATTGACCTTTCGATAAGGAAGAATCCTAAATAGGCTGGGACTACACTTACTAAAAATGAAACCGCGAAAAAATCTAAAATCCTTCCTATTGGCATCTTATGTCTCTTTGCGTAAAAAATTAGAAAAGTTACTCCGCCTACTATTCCGCCCAAACTAGACAGGCCTGGGAAATATGGAAATAAAAGGAAAACTAATGGATTTAAATAGTTTGCTGATGGATGAAATATAACAAAAAACACTCTCGCTGAAAGAAGTGTAATTAGTCCTGTTAGAAAAGCAGCATTAAAAATATCATCTAAAGAAATATCACGTCTTACTATCACAAAGTCGTCTCTGGCAAGAAGATACAAAGAGAAAAGAAAAATTATAAAACACATGATAAGCACCAGAAAAAGTAAACTCATGATCTAAAATACAAATCTAAACAGTACTATCCCTATAAGAAAAACGCCTATTGCGGTTAAAACCTTAGTTATTCCAAAAATATCGGCAAGGCTTCCTGCAGCGACTACTGGAAGAAACGAAATTACTCCAACTAGAGTATTTAAAGAACCATATATTTTGCCCCTCTCTTCATCACTTGTTTCTTCCTGAAGGACTGTATTTGAAGGAACAAAAACCAAGGCAAGGAAAAACCCTAGTATGAAAGCAAGTGTTATCAGAATTTCAAGCATCCCTATTCCCAAAAATTCCGGAATTCTTTTAGTGGCAATTAAAGGACCATGGGGGAAAATAACAAATATTAGTCCGATAGCAAAAAGTCCTATTTTTCTCATTTTTTCGCGAGAAAAATTAATTAGAAAATTGCCAACTATCAATGCGCCAAGGGCCATACCCAAAACTGCGGGAGTTACGAAAATGATTGGAAATTTTTCAACTTTTATACGCAGTACGTGCTCTGCATATCCAGGACCTATAACTGCAATTATTAAAATTAAAGTTTGAACTAGAGTTAAAACTAAAAGAGAATGGGAAATTTTTTTTGATCTGAATATTTGAGTAAGTGTATTTAGAACTTCCCTAACTATACTTGATTGCTGCCTAGCCTGACTTTCTTTTGTATCCATTTTAATAAGTAAACAAGATAAGCCTGAAACTATAAAAAGGGCTGACAAAAGAACAAGCGCTTTCTCAATTCCCAAAAATAAGAGTATTGGGCCGGAGAGAGCATAGGCTATAATTATCGAACCAAATATTCCAATTCCGAAAAGCGCATTTGCTGACATTAAAAGCTCTCTTTTTACTAGATGCGGGATTATAGGAGTCTCAGCAGGAATAAAAAACTGGGTAACTAAAGCAACAGCAAAAGTAGCAGAGTAAATTACAAAAAGGTCGTCTGTTATAAGGATAAGAGGAACTACAGCTAATCCACGAAGTAAATTAGTTAAGATAAGTACATATTTCTTATTCCACCTGTCAACAAAGACTCCGGCAATCAGTCCGAAAAAAACTGCCGGAAGAGTAAACGCAAGCACAACCCCTGAAACAGCTAGATTAGACTTTGAAATTGAAAAAACCACGAGAATAAGTATGAAATTGAGGAGATTCATGGCAATTTGAGAAAAAAATTCAGATACTAAGAGGAAGAAAAAAGATCTGATTCTAAGAGTTTGAAGGATCGGGTTCCTCATGCTTTTTGACTATATTCTCCAGTCCTTGTATCTATTCTAACCCTATCCCCTTCTTTAATAAAGAGAGGAACTTTTGTTTTAAGTCCATTTTCAAGTACTGCTTCTTTAAAAATATTGGTAGCCGAATTACCTCGAATTCCGGCGTCTGTTTCAATAACTTTAAATTCGATTTTGGGCGGAAGATTTAAAGACAAGGCCTCTTGTCCTAGAAAGCTTAGGTTATAGGTTCCCTCTTCTTTAAGATAGTACTGGTCGTTTCCTAAAACTTTAAGAGAAACTGATATTTGTTCAAAAGTAACCGGATCCATAAAAAAAGCAGACTCCGAATCTTTATAAAGATATTGAAGATCTTTCTTGTTAACCGATACGTCATTCACTCTGGCGCCATTTATAAAACTTTTTTCCGTCGTTGATCCATTTTTAAGATTTTTCACTTTTACTTTAATATTTGCGGAACCCCTGCCCATCTTTATGTGCTCATAGGAAAGCACTTGATAAATTTGGCCGTCTTCCGAAAAAATAACTCCAGAACGAAGATCTGTAACTTGCATATATTTTTCTATTTTCTCTTAACCCTAACTAGTCCGGAGCAAGGAATAACTTTGACGCCTTTTTTCTCTAAGGCATCGAGGAAGATATTCGCCCCAATTGAATCAGCAGCCATATGTCCGCAATCTATTACGTTGATGTGTGCTTTCTTTAACTCTTCAAGAGCTTCTTCCGGCAGATGCATCTCTACTACTGTACCAACTCCGGCTTTTGCAAGCTCCATATAAAGCTCTTTTGATGCGCTAGTTCCGCCTGTAAAGCCGACGATCACTTTTCCGGCTCTGGAATTTTCGGATCCCGAAATTATAGCTGGCCCTGCTTTTCCTTTTATTGCTTCGATAAATTCAGGAATTTCGTTTATATAATCAAAAACCTCTCCCACAGTGTCAAACTTTTTCTTTTCCAGGTATTTTTCCATGAATTCGTGTCCAAGATTATCCCAAACTGTGTGAATTACCAAAAGAGGAATTCCCAAAAGTCTGGCGGTATCGACTGCTTGATTATGGTTCGCGGGGGCAATTTTTCTTTTAACTTTCTGAGCTCGTTCTTCAAGAAGTGAATGGGCAACGTTAATTGGAACTCCCGCATCCGCGAACATATCGGCTTGAACCTCCATAACCTCATATAAGGCCGCCAGGGCGTGTCCTGAAGGGTGATGGGAAATAAGTACGTCTATTCCCTCTCCTTTCTGATTTAATCTATCTGCAAGAAGCACTTCCGAAGCATCGGCATCAATTCCAGCCATTATTTTGTCAACTTTTGTTCCGGGATTTCCAAAAAGAATTCTGGTATCGGCAAAGGGGTTAGTCAAAACTTCTTTATCGAAATATTTCTTTTTCTTTTGATTTAAGCTATCAAGCTTTTTCTTATTTCTGGCTAAAAATCTTTTAACACCCGCAACTCCTCTGGGATCGGATTTTATGCCCAAATCTACCGCCAATTCATAAATTTGTTGAAGAGTCATGGTTCGAGTCTCCTCACCATGATACTGAACGGAGTTGAATGTATCATAAGGGAAAGTATATAATAAACGAGGCCAAAACTCAAAGTTTGGACGAGGGCGGATGGCGGAATGGTATACGCGGTAGTCTCAAAAACTACTAGTCGCAAGGCTGTGTGGGTTCGACTCCCTCTCCGCCCACTAGGTCGGGTCTCAAATGTTAAATAAAAAATTGTTGCTCAAATATCTTTTACCTTTTATTTTTTTAGTTTCTCTAGTTGCGACTTTTGGCAGTCTTTATTTTTCGGAAATTTTAAAACTTCCAGCTTGTTCTTTATGCTGGTATCAAAGAGTCTTTATGTACCCGATAGCTCTTATCTCAGCTGTTGGACTTTTTCGAAAAGATAAAAATTCGATCTTTTATGTCTTGCCTCTAGCAATTGTGGGTTTGGGAATAGCAATTTATCACAATCTTTTGTATTACGGAATTATTCCGGAAAGCGCTCAGCCCTGCACAATAGGAATTTCCTGCACGATAAGACAACTTGAGTGGTTTGGACTTCTTTCAATCCCTCTTTTATCCCTATTCGCATTTATAATGATAACAGCCTCTTCCCTGCTCTATCTTAAAATTTCCAAAAAAAATTAAACCAACATTTTTTGTTAGTTTAATTTTTCACTTCCGATACGAAAGTTTAATTATACTCCAGGTACGCCCGTTGGTGGGGTCTGACCACTGTTATCCTCTCCACCTTCTCCTGGTGCTTGCGGCTCCGAAGGTTCAGGTGTAGTTGGTTCGGGCACTGTCGGCTCAGGTGTTGGACTTGTTGGAGGAGTCCAAGTTGGAGCTCCGCCTGGCGCGTCTCCTGTGTCGCCCGCTGGCGTCGGATTTACTTGTCCAGTAGGAGTTCCCATTCCCGGCTGATCTGTTTGCCCTTGCGGTGCATTTGGATCCCAATTATTTTGTCCGTCCATAGTTTATAAATCACCTCCTTTTAAAAAGATTCTTTAATTTTAAACAAAAATATTAAGTCAACACAAGTCCTATTTTTCCGATCTAGTCTTCTCTACATTATAGAATCTAATTCTGTCTCCTCTAAAAAGAAGGTCTATCTCCCCCATCGGTCCATTTCGATGTTTGGCGACCAATACTTTTGAAGGCATTACATTTGCAATTTCACTATCCGGTCTATAAATAAACATAACCACGTCCGCATCCTGCTCAATTGCGCCAGATTCCCTAAGATCTGCGAGTTGAGGCTTTCTCTCTCCTCTGTGCTCAACAGCGCGCGATAATTGTGAAACGGCTAAAACTGGTATTTTAAGCTCTCTTGCTAAATTCTTAAGAGACTGGGAAACGAGAGAAACCTCCTGAACCCTGTTGTCGTATCTTTTGCCAGGATCAACAAGCTGAAGATAATCAACAATAAGAAGCTCTATATTTTTCTCTAGCTGAAGTCTCCTGGCCTTAGTTCTAATCTGGGAAACCGAAATTCCCGGCGTGTCATCAATGAAAATTGGCGCATCCGCAAGAATTCCCATCGCCTCCGAAAGTTTTGCAAAATCTGTTTCAGATAGTTTTCCCGTTTTAAGTCTCCATGCATCAACATCAGCCTGCCCTACTAATAGTCTATCCACCATTTCCTCTTGACTCATTTCAAGAGAGAAAACTCCAACTGGTTTTTTTTCATTAACAGCCACATATTGAGCAATATTAACAATCATCGCAGTTTTACCTTGTCCCGGCCGAGCAGCCAGAATAAGAAGGTTTGAGGCCTGCATGCCTGATAAAAGATTATCCAAATCCGTAAAACCTGTCTTAACGCCCCTAAGGCCCGCTCCTTTTGTATGAAGCTCATCAATCCTCTCAAAACTTTCTGCCAAACTTTCTTT
>Ga0075670_115_pt1 | contig 14212 bp, 13 predicted proteins | sample RifGroA2_FD_68414 | JGI IMG/M metagenome (GOLD analysis project Ga0075670, IMG submission 68414) | Microgenomates (Levybacteria) bacterium GW2011_GWA2_36_13
AGCAATTTTTTTAGTATTTTTACTAATAATATTAATAGCCCTGTCTAGTTTAGGTTTTTTCCAAAACAAGAGAAAATCCTTTGGAGAAATTCAACCAGAAAAAATTTCTGTTGATGAATTGTATAAAATTCTTGGGGAGCCAATTCAGAAGAGCGAAGAGAACGGGATTGACATGTTATATTACGCGACTGATTCCAAGTTTTATCAAAATTCAGTAGCTATAGATAATGAAAAGGTTTTATATACTAGAGAGTTCTTTTCAAAACCAGAAACTCTTAATAAATATAAAAGTTTTTACGGTGAGCCCGATCTTTTACTTTTTGATACTGAGGTTGAAGACGCAAAGTGGATGGTTTATCTAACTAAAGGGCTCGCTTTTAACATTTCGGGAAACGAGGTTTTTCAAATACTCCGCTTCCATCCCACCGACAAGCCTTCATTTTTGAAAATAGGAGAGAAAATTGGCATGAGTGAGAAACAATCAGAAGGGGTGGTGGAGATACCTTTAGAAGCCCTTTAGTTTTGCACCCTAATCGGCATTATGATATGGAGATAGTCTTTGTCTTTCTCTGTTTTAAAAACTCCTGGGTTTAGGGGTCCGGTCATTTGAAGCTCAATAATCTCTTCTGTCACGGCATTTAAAAAATCTAAAAGGTATCTTGAGTTAAAGGCAATCTCATTCTCCTCACCCTCAACTTTTGATTCTATCTCTATTTCGTTTTCCCCCACAGAGGATGCGCTTGAAGAAAAAACAATTTTTCCTTTTTTGAGAGACACTTTTATAATGTTTGCCGCTTCTCTTGCAAAAACAGAGCAAGCTTTAACCGCATTTTGCGCCTCTTCTTTATTAAAAATTGCCTTAGTCTCGTAGTCTTCAGGTATAATTTTTTGATAATCTGGGTATTCTGCCTCTATCAGCCTTGCAGTAAGAATTGTACTTTTTGTTTCAAGTATTATTTGATTCGCTTTTTCGGAAACGTATAAATCAAAATCTTCTCCCGACTCTCTTAAGAAAAGGAGTTCTTTTAAAATCCTTGAGGGGACAAGAAGGTTCTCTGATAAAGACTCGTTTGTTAGTGTTATTTTCTTTTTTAGAGACAACCTATACCCATCTGTTGCCACAAGGGTTATTCCACCAGCTTCTTTTTTTAACAACACTCCTGAAAGGGCCGGCCTTCCACTGTCAACGCTTGCTGCAAAGCTCACTTTTGCAATTGACTCAAAAAGAGCATTTTTGTTAAGAGAAGCGAGTTTTTTTCCCTTGTCTGAAACAATTTCAGGAAACTCTCCTGCTGGCATTGTTGGAAAAGTTGCCTTAAGGTGTTCTCCTTTTAACTCAAGCGTGGTTTCTCTAGCTTCAAGCGTTAGTTTTTCTTCAGAAATGTTTGAAATAAGATCGAAAAATGTTTTTGCGGGAACTGTTATCTTTCCTTCTTTCTCTATTTTTGCACCTATTTTTGTTACTATTCCAATTTCTAAATCTGTTGCTGAAATTGTTAAGAAGCCGCTTTTCGCTTCTATTAAAAAATTTAACAATACGGGGAGTTGTGATCTGCCGGAGATGGCATGAAAGACTGTGGGCAACCTTTGTTTTAAACTGTCAGAAAGAACCGTCGCCTTCATATTATATATTTTGTAGTTGTAGTAGGTTAGCAGGAAAAGTGGAAAAAATCAACAAATACAAGGCTAACGTGGTGTGTATAAGTATGTTGAAAAAAAGGTTTATATTTTGCGTATAAATAAAAAGGGCCTAATAAGAAAGTTTTTTGGGGAAATCTTTTTGGGTTATTCTTAAGATATCCTCACTGATAAATTTTTCCGAAAGCATGTTTTCCACCTTTCGTACACCGTGCATAACTGTCGTGTGGTCCCTCCCGCCAAGAAGATTTCCTATTTCTTTAAACGATAATCCAAGTTCTTTTTTAAATAAATACATACATATTTGTCTTGCTTTCACTAAAGAAGCATCTCTTCTTGGTCCCTTAAGCATGGTTTCTTTTATGCCATAAAAAGAACAAATACTTTTTATAATCTCCTCTGGATAAAAAAATACACCACCCGTCTTTTTTGAAGACAGAAGGTTTGTTGCTAGGTCTGGGGTAGGTAGTGTTCCCCTAGTGTTATATTCGGTTATTATCCTAAGGAGTGCTCCTTCAAGTTGTCTTGTGTCTTCGGTTGTCCCCGCAATTGCCTTTGCGACTTCAATTGGTAAATCAAAAGAATATTTTTTTGCTTTTATTAAAAGAATCGCACAGCGAAGCTCAAAATCTGGCGCTTCTATGTCAACAGTAAGGCCGCCTGAAAACCTGGAAAGAAGCCTATTCTCAACCTTTGTTATTTCAGAGGGTGGACGATCAGAAGAAAGTACTATTTGAGACGATCTATCAACAAGAATGTTAAAAGTGTGGAACAATTCTTCCTGAACCCTATCTTTTCCAGCAATAAACTGAACATCGTCAATAAGTAAAAGATCAAGATTTCTAAACCTTCTTTTCATCGAAGAAGTGTCATTCGTCCTTATTGCCTCTACAACTTCGTTTGTAAATTCCTCACTTGTTATGTAAAGTATTTTTCTTTCCGGTTTATCTTCATATGATTTATTAGCAATTGCCTGCATTAAATGGGTTTTTCCAACTCCTACAGGGCCATAAATAAAAAGAGGGTTATAGGCTTCTCCAAGCTTCTCTGCTACAGTGGATGCTGAAACGAACGCTAATTGATTGCTTCCCGAAACCGCCATAGTTTGAAAGGTGTAGTCTTTTCTAACTCTTGGCAGATGGCCAACTGGTTTTGAAGCTTCAAATGAAAAAAGAGGGCCTGCGTCTATTTTTTCATCGGTTAGGTTAACAGCTTTTGGAATAAAGATTATCTTCGAGGAGGTTTTTGAGTGTTTGTCTAAAGCGACTTTAATAGTTTGATAAAACCTTTTTTCTAGAAGATCAATTATCATTGAAGAAGGAGCAGCAATTGTCGCTACATTTCCTTCAAAAGAGATAAGAGTGGTGCCTTTAAAAAGGGTCAGAAAATTTGCCCTTGAGACCTCAGTCTGTATCTCAGAAAGCACATTTTCCCATAAACTTAAGAGATCTTTTTGCATGTTCCAGGTAACTAAAAAGTTTAGCAGATGTGGATAACTTCCTGTCAAGATGAAAAAGTGGATACTACTGGATCCTTTTTTAGCACTTTAAGAAAACAATCTTTTTTGTTAGAATTAAAAACACTAAAATGGAGAAACTAATAAAAATTAAAAAACTTAAAAGAGCAAGAAAGCATGGTTTTTTAGCGAGATCCAAAAAACGAGCTGGCAGGAAAGTGATAAAAAGAAGAGTGTTAAAAGGCAGAAAAAGAATTGTCAATGCTTAAAAAAAAGAATAGACTCTCAAACCCTAGAATTAACAGTATTAACTCTTTTGCGACAAAACATTTTATTTTAAAAATGGGGTACAATGATTTAGGAAAATTAAGAGTTGCCATAAATGTTTCAAAAAAGATTGATAAAAAAGCTGTGGTCCGAAACAAAATAAAAAGAACCTTAGCAGACCTTCTCTATGATCGAGTGAAAAAACTAAAAAAAGGACTTGATCTTGTTTTTATTGCAAAAAAAGAAATGCTTCACTCAAATAAAGAAGAAATAAAAAAAGAAATAGAAAGTATATTTACAAAGATTTAAAATGTTTAAAAAAATTGGAGTTGCAATTATTTACTTTTATCAAAGATTCCTATCCATAATTCTTAAGAACGTGCTTGGAGTTTCCTCTTTTTGTAAATATGATTTATCCTGTTCGGAATACACGAAAAAAATGATTTCCAAGAAAGGGTTTTTTATTGGTAGCGCACTCGGTTTTAAAAGAATAGTTTCTTGCATATGACAGATCCCAATATTTTTAATATCATTTTAGTTTGGCCCTTTTTAAACATTTTAGTTCTTTGTTTCAAAGTTTTAAGTTTTTTTTCAATTCCTTTCTCTCTGGGGTTTTCGATAATTGCCTTGACAGTTTTAATAAGAATAGTTTTATATCCTCTTACAACTGCACAACTTAAAGCATCAAAAAAAATGCAGGAGATTTCCCCACACCTTGCCCGTCTTAAAGAAAGGCATAAAGGAGATGCTAAAACATTACAGCAGGAAACCATGAAGCTTTATAAAGAATTTGGAGTAAATCCTGCGGCCGGCTGTCTCCCGATTTTAATTCAAATTCCTATTATTTGGGGATTATATTCGGTTCTTAACCACATTGTAAAACTTGGCCCTGGGGACATACTAAATCAAGTAAATCAAGTTGTTTATTTCGATTTTTTAAAAATTTCAAAAATTTGGGACACACAATTCTTTGGACTTCCTCTTGGACAAACACCCTCACAACTTCTACAAAGCGTAGGATTTATAATTCTTTTCGTCCCAATTATTACTGGCGTACTTCAATTCATTCAATCAAAAATGCTTTTCCCTAAAAGCCAAAAGACTCCAACAACACAAAAAAAGCAAATGGATTTTACTCAAGCATTCCAAACGCAAACAACCTACCTTTTTCCGATAATGATTGGTTTTTTCTCTTACACCTTTCCAATTGGACTCTCTATTTATTGGAACACATTTACTGTTTTTGGTATCATACAGCAATATTTAGTTCAGGGAAAAGAGAGTCTTCTGTTTATTACCCAATATTTAAAGCGTTAAAATGAAAAAAAGTCTAAACCTAGCTCAAAAAACAATCGAAGAATTCTTATCAGTAATTGGCATAAAAGACCCTTTTGAATTATCAGAGTCCGAAGAAGGTTTTGATGTAGTTTTAGATACGCAGGAAAGCGGAATAATTATCGGGCGACATGGAGATAATCTTGAAGCAATTCAGCTTGTTCTCTCCCTAATTCTTACCAAAAAACTTGGAGAATTTAAAAGAGTTTCTTTTGAGGTCGGAGACTATAAGAAAAACAGGTCTGATTTTCTCTCTAATTTAGCCGAGGAAACTAAAGAAAGAGTTATTTCTGAAGGAAAGGAAGTAATTATCCCAAACCTAAAATCTTGGGAGAGGCGCTTGGTTCATTTGGCCTTGCAAGATGATAATAAAGTTGTTTCAGAGTCGGCTGGGGAAGGAAAAGATAGAGTTCTTATCGTTAGGCCTAAGAATTAACAGCCAAAAACTAGAAAGAGTTTTTTATTTTCTTCTCCTAACTTTTCTGCCCACTCAATTAGGTCTTCATTTTTGGCCCGGATTTTCTTTTATCAAAGGAATTAGAATAGATTATTTATCTCCAACCCTCTTTTTTAATGATCTTCTAATTTCTTCGATTTTCCTTCTTTTTCTTTATAATAATCGCGGGAAAGCAAATCTATTACTCAGTTTTATTAAAAACTATTCCTCTTTTTTTATTTTCCTAGGCTACTTGGTGTTTAATCTTTTTTTATCTAAAAATTTTAACCTTTCACTTCTGAGTTTTATTCGTTTTATGGAGTTTTCTTTCATCGCTTTTTATACCTTTTATAACTTTAGAAAATTTAAAAAAAATTTTTATATACCCCTTCTTGCAGGCTTACTTTTTGAGTCCTCACTTGCCGTTTTGCAAGTATTAAACCAAGGATCTCTTAATGGAATTTTTTATTTTTTGGGAGAAAGATTTTTTACCCCCGAAACTCCTAATATTGCAAACGCAAGTATTTCTGGACAGTTAATTCTAAGACCATATGGTACTTTTTCTCATCCTAATGTTTTGGCCGCATACATAGTTTTTTCGACAATCTTTGTTCTACCAGCTCTTAGAATGAGGAAAAAGAAAACTAATACCCTTATTTTATTAAGTTTTGTATTATCAGAGGCTGCTTTAGTCTTAACTCTTTCTAGAGCGTCTCTTATTCTTTATTCGGTCCTAATTCCTCTAGTTTCTTTTTTACTTATTAAAAATAAAAAACTTTTAAAGGAAGGTATATTTATTTTTATTACTTCCCTAGTTCCCCTTCTAACTATTTTTATTTTTTACAACCAACGAATACTAGAGTTATTCGGAGAGTCCTTAAGTAAAAGAATAGATTTAATTAAAGCTGCATTTTTTATGATTTCTGACAATCCTCTTTTTGGAGTAGGGATCGGCAATTTTCTACCCGAAGTTATTAAATATTACCGTCCTTTGGTCTTTTTTGACATTTTCTTTTTAACTTCGGGATTTTTTGATCATTATTATTTAACTCTAATTCAAGGGCAACTTCTTTTTGCCTTAATTACGGCTATTGTTTGGTCAAAGGTCGATCTTTTGAGTTAGAATATAAAAAGACATGCATTTTTCTTTAGTTTTTAGAAACGCATTTTTCCAATTTATTTCAAGAGTTAGTACGACTTTTGTCGGGCTTATTACAACTCTTCTTATTGCAAGACACTTCGGAGCATCTGGATTTGGAGACTTTACTAAGGTAACTGTTTACATAGGATTTTTTTATCTTTTAGTCGATTTTGGACTAAATGCAATTTATCTAAAAAAACGTAAAAAGGTTTTTGCTGAGCTCTTTTATACAAGGCTTATTTTTTCCCTAATTGCTTTTGTCTTAGCTATTCTTATTTCAATTTTTCTCCCCTATTCAGAAAGTAGTGAAATTGGTTTTTCAGACTTTCTAAAAGTTGGAATATTTGTTTTCGGATTCTCTATTTTTAATCAAGGGTTACTGTTGAGTTCATCAGCAATTTTTCAAAAGAGGTTTACCTATCAAAATCTTTTTATCTCTCAAATAGTTGGATCTTTTATAAATCTTTTATTAGTAATTTTCTTAATTTCAAATAATTTTTCACTTATTTATATTTTCCTATCTTTTGTTGTAAGTGGGTTTGTTTCTGGTCTTATATCTCTTTTCTTAACTGGAGAGAAATTTATACCAAAAAGTTTTAATATTGACCGAAATTTAATTATTAGGTCCGCCCCTTTGGGACTAATGCTTATTTTCAACTTACTCTATTTTAGAGCAGATATGTTAATACTTTCCTATTTTAAAACAAGCGCTGAAGTTGGAATTTATGGACTAACTTATCGGTTTTTTGACTTTCTTCTTGCGATACCCTTATTTTTATCAAACGCTCTTTATCCAATAATGCTTCGGGATATAAAAAATCCTCGAAAAACTTATCGAATCTTTAAAAATTACTCTTTCGTATTTATTTCATTCTCCTTAGTCCTGATAGCGATTTTTTGGTTTTCTTCCCCACTTTTTAATCTAATTAAGTCTGACTTCACCAGTGCTATTCACCCTTTTAGGGTTTTACTTCTGTCGCTTCCCCTCTTCTTTATAACAAGTCTAATGCAGTGGTTTCTAATCTCTTTTGAAATGCAAAAGAGGCTTATGTTTATTTATTTATTTTCTGCTGTCTTAAATATAGTGCTGAATTTAATTTTTATTCCAAAAGAAGGATACATGGCGGCAGCCTACATAACCCTAATAAGTGAGTTTTTAGTAATGATTTCTTTCTTTGCGATCCTTTTTAAAAAGAATTTTTTTAGAATGGGAGTTTAAAATGAGACAACTTACTATATTTACAGACGGCGGAGCAAGAGGAAATCCAGGTCCTGCAGCAATTGGAGTATTTATAAAAAAAGGAGAGGAAGAAATAATGAGGATTGGTCTTAAAATTGGAGAAACCACAAACAATGTGGCTGAATATACGTCCATAATAAAAGCTTATGAATACTGCTTGGAAAACAAGAATACTATTTATGGAGTGGGTCAAATCAATTTCTTTATGGATTCCGAATTGGCTGTCCGGCAATTAAACGGAATCTATAAAATGAAAAGTCCAAAACTTAGGGAATTGCTTTTCGAGATAAAAAAATACGAACAAAAACTTTCGGCAATTAAGATTTACTACATGCACATTCCAAGAGAGCTTAATAAAATTGCAGACTCTCTTGTTAACCTCGCACTAGACAATAAGCTTTAGACTTAAATAAAATAAGAATTATGGAAGACTCTGCCCAGGATAGCCGTAAGCCTAAAATTACACCCCCAGTTCTAATAGTTGATAGATCTGGAAGTTTAGGAATTGAGCTCGCGAAAAAGATTTCAAAAGACCAAATTGTAATTTTTGTTAGTAGACTGAAACCTCAAGAGGGGGCAGCGGAAAATATTATTCACGTTCCTTATAATAAAAAATTTCCTATTATTCCTGACAATTCATATTCAAAAACGTTTCTTATAGATGATGCAGAAACAGTTATTTCCTCAATCGACTCATTTTTTAAAAAAGCACAAGTCGATAGATCACTAATTTTTTTTATTACCTACGCAAGTATTATAACTCAGAAAAAAATAGAGGAGATACAGGCAGCGAATATAAAAATTTACATTCTGGGAGATGTGTTTGGAGAAGATAGAAATTATTCTCCAAATCAAACAAGTGTCAATAATTTTATTGACCAAGCAAATAAATCTCTATCTCTTAAGATTGAAAAAGAGGGTTTAAGGTTAAGTTATCCGGTATATATAGATGATGTGATTGACCTTCTTTCTAGAGACAGCTCAAAAGAAGAAAATAATAAGATCAATTTTGTTTTACCATTTTATCCTATTACCGATATAACACTTGCCCATATGTTGCAAAAAGTAAATCCGCAAGTTAGGATTGATTTTCAAAAAAATGGGGGAGAACAGGTTAAATATTTTATAAAAGATGACGCAAATTTTCTTCTAGGAACAAAATACGATCTATTCAAAAGAATTAAAAACTTAAATCTTGAAACGACGCGCGAAGAAGATAAAGTAACGGAAGAAGAAATAAAAAGAAGTTTTTTGACTCCATTTATCTGGATAGTTTTTTTCTTTTTATTTTGTCTCTTTCTCCCTTTAATATCATCTCTATTTTATCTTTTTTTAGGAGGAAAAGAGTTACTCATTGCAAAGGATCAATTAAGTAGGGGAAATTTAACTCAAGCCAAAAGAGATGTGGCGAACGCTAAAACGTTTTTTGCAATTGCTGAAAAAACCTCAAATCCACTTTTAGTAGAAGCTAAATTTTTAGGCAAAGAAAAAGAAGTTAGCGCCCTTAAGTATAAAATTGAATTAGGTAAAAACCTATCAGATGGATCCCATGATTTAATAATTTCCTTAGGACTACTTGGAAAAGTTTTTAATGGGGAAAGTAAAAATTCGGAAAAAGACTTTAAAGAAGGAGTTAATCTTTTAAAAAGTTCTACTACTTTTTTGCGCACCACTCAAGCGGAAGGAACTCTTCCCAAAGAACTTTTAGCAGATGTAAATAAATTAAATCCTCTAATTGATCTTATCTCGAGTACTTCTGATTTTCTTCCTGAAATTTTTGGGTTCCCAACGCCCCGAAAATACATGATTCTTTTCCAAAACAATATGGAGCTTAGACCAGGAGGAGGGTTTATTGGAAGTTTTGCAACTTTCACCCTTGATAAAGGAAGAGTACATAATTTCACAATTAACAATGTTTATTCTGCAGACGGACAACTTAAGGGACATATTGATCCTCCGTTCGCGCTGAGGCGTTATCTTCCAATAGAGCATTGGTATCTTAGAGACAGTAATTTTGATTTGGATTTTGAAAAAAATTCTTATAATGCTGCATATCTTTTAGACCTTTCTCTTAATGAAAAAGTTGATGGAGTAATTGGAATTGACTTATCTCTAGTCAAAAACTTAGTAGCTAGCATAGGGAACGTACACGTTGTAGATTATAATCTTAATGTTTCGGCCAACAATCTTTTTCTTTTAACAGAGGAAAAATCAGAGAAAAATAATTTTGCTGGATCATCTCAAAAAAAAGATTTTCTTAACTCACTATTTAAATCCATAATAAGTAGCCTACAAAGCAATAATAATATTTCGTATCTAGACTTACTACAGGGACTATCAACTTCTCTGTCTGAAAAACATATCCAATTAGGCTCAAATGATCCCAATCTTCAAAACATCTCTTCGCTTGGCGGATGGTCCTCTAGCCTAGCGGAAAATAGGAAAAAAGATTCCGGAATTTTACTTGATTTTCTAGGAACAAATGAAGCCAATTTAGGCGTTAATAAGGCAAATTACTTTGTCTCTAGGAGCGCCTCCTATAAAATAAATATTTTAGAAGATGGAAGAATTTCAAATAAACTTTCAATCTCTTTTAAAAATAATGCAAAATCAAATGCCTGGCCAGGCGGAAATTATAAAAACTATCTTAGATTGATTGTTCCCGAAGACGCAGTTATAGAAAAAGTTACTATTAACGATAAAGAGCAGCAAATTATTCCTGCGATTACTGATCCCGCCGAATTTAGTCGAGATAATTTTGTCCCGCCGCAAGGACTTGAAGTCGAAAATTATAAAGACAGTGGAAAAACTGTTTTTGGCTTTTTAGTGAATATTCCGATTAACTCTCTTAAAAATGTTGCAATTGAATATACTCTTCCGCAAAACCTAACGCTAACAAGAATTTCAAACACGTACAGTTTAAAAATTTTTAAACAGCCAGGGGTTGATAGTTTCCCTTTGGACCTAAATATCAATTTTCCCAAAAAGATAGCCTATATTAGGGGAGATATTTCAATGAAAAAAAACGGAAATTCTATTTCAAAACAAATAAATGTAACGCGTGATCAAGTCATTAATTTCTATTTCTCCCCAAAATAATATAAAATCATGACTAATATGGAGATTTTAGTAATCCTTCTAACTATTATTGGCCTTTCTCTATTTGAAATCATTACAAGCATAGACAATGCAGTTATAAATGCCGAAGTACTTTCTGGCATGTCAAAAAAAGCAAGACGCTGGTTCCTGACTTTTGGATTTTTCTTCGCAGTATTTGTTGTTAGAGGAGTTTTGCCATTTTTGATCATATGGATAGCAAATCCCTCTATAAGTCCCTTGTCTCTTTTGAGCCTGGGAGGGGGTAGCGCCGCTAGGGATGCAATAGAACACAGTGCGCCAATACTTCTTATTGCCGGAGGAGTTTTTCTATTATTCTTATTTTTTCACTGGTTATTTATAGAGCCTAAACATTACGGTATAAGGGGAGAAAAGTTTTTTCATGCACAAGGCGCATGGTTTTTCGCAATTGTCTCGATTCTTCTAACAGTCATAGTTTGGTTTGCCCTCGGGAAAGGGGCTATGCTAGCTTTTGGAGCAGTGGTGGGATCAACCGGATTTTTCTTGATTCACGGATTCAGGCAATTTGCGCAGCAGCAGGAGGAGCGATTACTCTCTACAAAGAACAATATTTCAGATCTATCAAAGCTCGCCTACCTTGAAGTTTTAGACACTACATTTTCGATTGACGGGGTGATTGGTGCTTTTGCATTTACTTTCGCAGTACCTCTTATCCTATTAGGAAACGGTTTAGGCGCAATTGTTCTTAGGCAACTTACAATAAGTAATATTGAAAGAATTAAAAGGTACAAATATTTAAAAAACGGAGCAATGTATTCTATATTTTTCTTAGGAAGCATTATGATTTTAGATAGTTTCGGATTCCATATACCTGCCTACTTATCGCCGATTATAACTTTTGGGACAGTTGGATATTTCTTCTATTTATCAAGACAAAATTTAGCAAAGGAGGAAATTCGTGGATAAGGTTTATAAACACAAAGAAGTAGAGAATAAAATCTATAAAAATTGGGAGGAAAAAGGTTTTTTTAAACCAGCGGTCAATCCTAGGGGCAAACCATTTTCAATAATTCTTCCACCTCCAAATGCGAATGCCCCCCTTCACTTTGGTCACGCGATGTACACAGTTGAAGATATCCTAATAAGATTTCACCGAATGATGGGGGATAAGACGCTTTGGCTTCCTGGAGCGGACCATGCAGGATTTGAAACCCAATTTGTTTTTGAGAAAAAACTTGAAAAAGAAGGTAAGTCTCGCTTCGATTTTGATCAAGAAATTCTTTACAAAATGATTTGGGATTTTGTTTCGGAAAATCGACCCGTAATGGAAGGACAGCTTCGCCGGCTTGGTTATTCGCTAGATTGGAGTCGTGGGAAATTTACTCTTGACCCAGAAATTATAAAAATCGTTTATAAAACCTTCAAAAAATTATATGACGATGGTTTGGTTTATCGTGCGGAAAGGCTAGTTAATTATTGCACTTATGATGGAACAAGCTTTTCTGATCTTGAAGTAATTTATGAAGAAAGGCGCGATCCTCTTTACTATGTTAAATACGGACCCTTAGTTCTTGCAACGACAAGACCTGAGACAAAGTTTGGCGACACCGCTGTGGCAGTTCACCCACAAGATAACCGATACAAACAATATATTGATAAAGAAATTGACATAGAAACAGTATTAGGGAAAGCAAAAATAAAAGTTATTGCTGATAAATTTGTTGATCCGGAGTTTGGCACGGGAGTTGTAAAAATAACCCCGGCCCACGATTTTGACGATAATGAAGTAGCCAGTCGCCATAATTTACCTTTAAAACAAGTGATTGGATTCGATGGCAAATTAAACGATAAAGCAGGTAAGTTTGAAGGGATGTATGTGAAACAAGCAAGGAAAGCGGTAGTTGAAGAAATGCAAAAAAAAGGATTGATTGAAAAAATAGACGAAAACTACACGCATAGGATTGCGCTTTGTTATAAATGTAAAAATCCTATTGAACCGCTTCCTCTTGAGCAATGGTTTCTTAAAACAAAACCCTTGGCAAAGCCAGCGATAGAGGCTATAAGAAAAGGAAAAATAAAGTTTTATCCAAAAAGACACGATAAAACTATTCTAAATTTCCTGGAAAACATCAAAGACTGGAATATCTCCCGCCAAATTGTCTGGGGGATTAGGATTCCGGCCTGGAAAGATAAAAAAAGTGGAAAATGGGTGGTAACAGAGGGGGAAGTCCCAGAAGGGAATTTCAAGCAGGAGACAGACACTTTTGATACTTGGTTTTCATCCGGCCAATGGCCTTTTGCTACCTTACAAACTACAAAAGAGAGAGATTTTGAAACTTTCTATCCCACGTCCGTTATGGAAACCATGTATGATATTCTGCTTTTTTGGGTGGCTAGAATGATTATGCTTGGAATATATATAACAGGAGAGATTCCTTTCAGAGATGTAGTTTTGCATGGAGCAGTAAAAGACCCCTTCGGTAAAAAAATGAGTAAGTCCAAAGGCAATGTAGTTGATCCCCTGGAAATAGTTGAAGAGTATGGAGCTGATTCGGTTCGATTTGCCTTAATTTACGGAACTGCTTTTGGAAATGATCAGGCCTTATCTTACCCCAAGCTAATTAACAGCCGGAATTTTGCAAACAAACTCTGGAATATTGCGAGGTTAATTATCGATTATAAACCTGAGAAATACGATAAAGAGTTTTCGGGAAAAGATCGGGAAATACTCGGTAAATCTGAAGAGTTGATAAAAAAAGTGACTAAAAGTATTGAAAACTATCGGTTTCATGAAGCATCGGAAGCTATTTATGAGTTCACATGGCATGAATTTGCCGATAAATATATCGAAGAGGCAAAAGGAAGAAGGGAAGAGTCGCAACTTGCTTTAGAAACGGTGCTTGGAACAATTCTTAAGCTTTTACATCCTTTTATGCCTTTTATAACAGAGGAAATCTATCAGAAAATTAACCCAGGAAAATATCTTATTGTTGCTGATTGGCCCTTCGACTCCGCTCAGGGCAAGCCCACCCATGAAGAAAAAAAATAGCAAACTAAAATTCCCGAATATTTCCCGAAGGATTCCCGAAACGATCAAAAGAAATAAGTTTATTATTTTAGCGCTTTTTTTAATCTTTTTTTTCGTAGCCTTGGTGACTATTGATTTAACCAGAAATTTAATACAAAGAAATAATGAAATTACTAAGATGCAGAAATTAACGGATCAAAGGATTTATTGGCAAAAAATAATTAATACTTATCCTGACTTCAGAGACGCATATTTTAGTCTAGCAATTATTGAATATCAGTTGGGAAATTTTGAGGAGTCTTCTAAATATTTAGAAAAAGTTTATGAAATCGACCCAAATTTTGAAAAAGGAGATTTTTTAAAGGAAAAACTGAATCTAAATTAAGCTTCCTGTGGTTTTTGTTCTGTAGATGGTTGTCCTTCTGTTTTTTTCTCTCCCTCAGCTTCGGCCGGAGCTTCTCCTTCAGCTGGTGCTTCGGCGCCTTCCGGAGCTACTCCTTCTTCAGCAGCACTTTCAGCAGCAGCAGCTTCTGCCGCTAGAGCCTCTTCAGCCGCAAGCGCTTGAGCCTCTTTGCTGACAAGCTCTCCGATTT
>Ga0075670_119_pt1 | contig 10483 bp, 10 predicted proteins | sample RifGroA2_FD_68414 | JGI IMG/M metagenome (GOLD analysis project Ga0075670, IMG submission 68414) | Microgenomates (Levybacteria) bacterium GW2011_GWA2_36_13
TAGAGGCATGATTTTAAATCAAAATTTATCTATCTCTGAAGGCGGAATATTGCCTTTTTCAAATCTTTTATCTCATGACACATGGTTTTCTAGGACTTTTAAAACATTTTGTAAAGAAAACGGTATTTCTTTGAGCGAAAGACTGTCACTTATTCCTCATGATAAGAAAAATTTACTTCTCGAAGGAACAGGAGAGAAAGAATACTCAGTCGAGGGGGAAAATCGTTGGGGGAGAAAAACAACAATTACAGAGCCCTTTATAGGAATTCTAAATGAGCTCCGAGAGAGATATCAAAGTACGGAATCAATGTTTCTTAAATCACAAGTGGAGAAATTCATGAAATATGAAACGTGTCCAGAGTGCCTCGGAACAAGACTGAAAAAAGAAGCATTACTTGTGACAATTGAGGGAAAATCTATAGTTGATTTGTGTGATATGGCAATTGGTGATGAGCTTAACTTTATCGATGAAATTTCTAAAAAACTAAGTGAAAGAGATATAAAAATTGCAAAACTAATTCTCAAAGAAATTAAACAGAGACTTAAGTTTCTAATGGATGTTGGACTCGACTATTTGACTTTATCTAGGGGGGCAGAAACCCTAGCCGGCGGGGAAGCTCAAAGAATAAGACTTGCATCTCAAATCGGTTCGGGACTAACAGGAGTTTTATATGTTCTGGATGAACCCTCCATTGGGCTACATCAAAGAGACAACAAAAAATTAATAGACACATTAGTCAGCTTAAGGGATTTAGGAAACACAGTGCTTGTAGTAGAGCATGATCAAGAAACAATGGAATCGTCTGATTATATTGTTGATTTTGGCCCTGGTGCAGGAGAAGGGGGAGGAAAGATTATCGCCCAAGGCACAATTGATCAAATTAAAAAAAACAAAGAGTCGCTAACGGGCAAATATCTTTCGGGAGAACTTAAAATTAAAGTTATCTCAAATCAGGAAAAAGAAAATCTTGAATACCTTAAAATTATTGGGGCAACAGAGCATAATTTAAAAAACATAAACGTTTCTTTTCCGCTAGGAAAACTAATTGTGGTAACTGGAGTCTCGGGCAGTGGAAAGTCTACGCTAATTAATGACATTTTATACAAAGGATTAATGAGAATTGAAAATCCTTTTTACAAAGAATTGCCAGGTGCTCATAAACAAATAGATGGTTACGAGAGAATTAAGGGTGTTTATATGATAGATCAGTCCCCTATCGGTAGAACCCCGAGAAGCAATCCGGCAACCTATACCGGCGCCTTTAGTTATATACGCGAATTATTTGCTCAAACAAAGGACGCTAAGCTTAGGGGGTATGGTCCCGGAAGATTCTCTTTTAATGTAAGAGGAGGAAGGTGTGAGGCTTGTGAGGGAGAGGGGCAGATAAAGATTGAAATGCAATTTATGCCCGATGTATATATCGTATGTGAGGTTTGCCAGGGAACCCAATACAATAAAGACGCACTTTCTGTTAATTTCAATGGGAAAAATATTGCAGAAGTCCTTTCAATGAGTGTTTCAGATTCTCTTAATTTTTTCTCTTTCATACAAGGATTATCACACAGATTACAAACTTTAAATGACGTAGGACTATCATATATAAAGCTTGGCCAACCTGCTCCAACTCTTTCTGGAGGAGAAGCACAAAGAGTTAAGCTTGCGACAGAACTCTCAAAAAGAGGAGGAAATGCTTTGTATCTTCTTGATGAACCGACATCGGGTCTGCATTTTGCTGATCTTGAAAAACTTCTACTAGTTCTAAGAAGGTTGGTTGACCTGGGAAATACCGTTATTATAATTGAGCACAATTTGGATATCATCAAAAATGCCGATTACATAATTGATCTAGGACCAGAAGGCGGAGATAAAGGAGGAAAAGTGGTCGCGGAGGGGAAGCCAAAAGATATTGTAGGATATAGAGAAAGTTATACTGGAAAATTTTTGCAAAAAGTTTTGTAAATATGATTAGCCCGCTAACTTATCGACTGTTGCCCCAAAACCCAGGTGTTTATATATTTTTAGATAATGATGATAAAGTTATATACGTAGGGAAAGCGAACAATCTGCGTTCTAGAGTATCTTCCTATTTTATTAAAAGCGCAAAATTAGGTCCCAAAACCACTCTACTTGTGTCTCAGATTTACAAAATTAAACACATTCGAGTTGAATCAGAAATTGAAGCGCTTCTTCTTGAAGCAAGACTGGTAAAAAAACATAAACCGAAATTTAACTCAAGACTTACAGACTCTAAGGCATACCCCTACATAGAAATAACTAAAGATTCAGTTCCCAAGGTTCTACAAGCAAGAAGCGATTTAGACAAAGGTTCAATTTATTTTGGCCCTTTTCCCAGCGTCGGGGACATGAGGCTCGTACTAAAAATTGTTCGCAAAATCTTCCCCTTTCAATCAGTAAGAAATCATCCGAAAAGATATTGTCTTTATTATCATCTAGGGCAGTGTCCGTGTCCGCCAATGTTTAATAATGATTCTCAGTTAAAGCAATATAAAAAGGATATAAGACGATTGATTAATTTTCTTAAAGGAAAGACGAAACTTGTTGTTTCGGACCTTGAGGGGGAAAGAAATATGTTTAGCAAGAACCTAGAATTTGAAAACGCCATTCAAATACAAAGAAGAATTGACGCAATTAAATTAGTCACATCAACTTTTACTAAGCCAGAATTTTATGAAACTAATATTAACTTAATAGAAGACCAGCTGAAGGATGAATTATCGGATTTGAAACAAGTACTAAATTCCAAAGGATATAATCTGACAAAACTTGACAGAATAGAATGTTACGATATTTCAAATATATCAGGGAAACAAGCAACCGGATCAATGGTAGTATTTGCTCATGGGGAGAAGGATGCTTCAAGCTATAGAAGATTTAAAATTAAATTTCCTCCCAAAATAGTCCCTAATGACTATGAAATGCTTAGGGAAGTAATTCGAAGGAGAATAAAAAATAAAGATTGGCCCGATCCAGACCTTCTAATTATAGATGGAGGAAAAGGACAAGTGTCCGTAGTTTTATCAACAGAAAAAGAGCTCAAGTGGATAATACCTATAATTGGCCTTGCTAAAAGAGAGGAGACCATAATTACCGACAAATTGGAAAAAATAAAAATAGCTAAATCTTCGCCAGCAATTAGATTTGTTATGAGGATTCGAGATGAGGCTCACAGATTTGCGCTCTCATATCATAAAAAACTTCGAAGTAAAGCTATATTCGCTTAACTTTATAGCTATAAGGAAAGAATAGAAAAGCAGCTGGCTGATCGTCTAACAGATATTTTTGAAAGTCTGAATATATTTTTTTTCTCTCATTTATGTCTAGAACTTTTCTCCCGTCTTCAAGCAATTTATCTATTCTTAAATTTTTGTAATGAGTAATGTTTGTTGACTGTCCGGAGTGCCAAAGCATGTATTGATCAGGATCTTTCGGTACAAGAAACTCACCTAGAAAAGCTTGATAATCTGAAGGAATTCCCTCAACAACCTGTATATCAACACTTATTCCCAATTTTTTCCAAGAAGAAGCGATCTTTCTAGCAGTATTTTCGTATGGGGCCAGCGTTTTTATACTAATCTTCATTTCTGCGCTAGAGGAAGAGCTTGACTCCTTTAGAAGAGACGAAGAATAGTCCAAATCCTTCTCATAAGTGTCAAAACCTGCATTTACCCAATACTCTTTAGGGTAAGGAGCATTTGTTCTCTTTCCTTCGGAAAATTCCTGCGGAAGAGAATATGACAAAGCTTTTCTTAGCTTTTTATCCGACATCAATGGGTCAGTAGTGTTAAAAAATAGAGTCACAAGTTTAGAAGAGCTTATGGTCATTTCAACGCTAGCGTTTTTGAAGTTTTTAAGATCTGTATGGTCCCTAGATCTCATATTTGTGTCGTTTATATCAATGATTTCAGATACTTCTCCTAAGGTAAAAGCCAACTTTAGTGCTTCTTGAGTTGGATAAAATACATATTTTAAATTTTTCTTGTTTTCTTGAGAATAAAGCTCAATTGACTGTACAAATTCTCCATTCAAGTCAGCTTTTTTAATTTTATAAGGACCGGTACCCACATACCCCTTTCTAAAAATTTTATGTGTTGCAACAGTAACAAGAAATGGAGAGTAGATATCATTTAATCTAAAAACTATTGTGCTTTGGTCTGGTTTTTCAACCTTTGCGTCTGCAAAATTGTAATCAATAAGAGATGCTGTTAGTGGCTTTCCATCTACAAATCTAATGTCATTCTTAAGCTTGAAAATATATGTTTTTCCGTTATCTTTAATTTGCCAAGATGATGCTACATCAGGGCTGACGTTTCCCTCTTTATCTATTTTAGTTAGCCCTCTTGATATTGAGTCCAACACTACGGGAGGTAGGTTCTCGAGTGTGTAAACTCCTGAGAGTCCAATTGACTGTGATTTGTATATTGGGAATTTGGATAGAATGAAATTTAGATTAAGAAGAAGAATTAGAAAAACCAGAACCCCAATAAAAAAGGATATAAAAATTGTTTTACCCCAACGCTTAAGGTATGCCCTTAAGATCCATAAAACTAATCTTCTTCTTTTTAGAAAAATCATAATAAATACGTTTTAGCGGGAAATAAGTAGAAGCACTGAAATAAGGCCAAAAGCTACCGAAAGTATAATTGTTAGGTATAAAAGTAGTTTTTCGATGCTTCTTCTACTTCTGTAAAACTCCCCACTTCCACCAAAACTACTTGACAGTCCTGTCCCTTGCATCTGAAGAAGAATTACACCTATAAGTAGAGCTGCTACGACTATTTCAGCGATCGATATTAGCATAAAACCGATTATATTGTTTAAGACAATTTATTGCAAGAAATTATTTTTTAATAATCCAATGAATAAAGCTTACAGTCAGAAAGAGTACTCCTGCAGACACAACGTAGGCAAAAAGAGTATTAAAATAAACCTCAGGGACAACAAATCCAAACTTTGAATAACCAGGGAATTTAAAAGCAGTTATTGAAATTTGTGGAATAAGAACTGTGAGTAGATAGAGAATGATTGCGTTTGAAAAAAAGGAAAAAAGCCCCAAAGTTACAAGATTTAACGGTAAAGAAATTAAATTAAAAAGCGGCTTAAGAACTCTAAACATAATCGATAAGATAAACCCCCCAATAATTAAAGTTGAGATGCCGTCTTGAATTTTTACTCCACTTATAAGCAGGGGAAGAGCGTAAAGAGAAAGTGAATTTATTGCAGTGTTTCTTGTTAAAGATTTCACTCTAGTTTAAGCGTAACAAAGCTAAAAATTAATGTCAATTAGAGCTTGAAAAGAGCATTCTCAGGGCGTATTATAGGTAGAATCTATGGACAAAATTAAATGCCCCCACTGCCATAAAACATTTCCAATGTCCGAGGCTATCAGGCACGAGCTTGAAGAAAAGGTCAGAGTCGAGCAAACCGAAAAACTTAAAGAAAGATTCGAAAAAGAAAAAACTGAAGAGGTAGCTTCGGAGAGAAAAAAAGCGCTACAGGAAGCAGAATCAAAAAATAAGGAGAAAGACAAAGAACTCGAGAAACAAAAAGCAGAAAAGATTGAACTTGAGAAAAAGTTGGCTAAAATTGAAGAAGACAAAAAGATAGTGGAAGAAAACGTAAAGAAAAATGAGGCTGAAAAGTATCGACTAGACAGACTTGCTTATGAAAGGAAAATTAGCTCCATGCAAAAATCAATAGATGAAGCTAAGCGTAAGGGAAACCAGGGATCCCAACAGTCTCAAGGAGACATATTGGAGATCGACTTGAAAGAGAGACTTATACAATCCTTTTCTTATGACTTAATTAAGGATGTTCCAACGGGAATACGGGGCGGAGATATAGTTCAGGAGATAAAAAATAAATTTGGTAACACAGCAGGGATAATCCTTTGGGAAACTAAAAGACAAAAAGCCTGGAGCAAGGGTTGGTTAGTAAAACTTAAGGACGATATGAGGAAAATAAGTGCAAGCGATTGTATTTTAGTTTCTGATATTCTACCTCCTAATGTAAAAAGCTACGATAGAATTGATAATGTTTGGGTAACCTCATACGAATATGCAGTGAGGTTAGCGATCGTTCTACGAGTAGGTATTCTTAATGTAGCCATAGCTCGTTCTGGTGCCTCCCACACGGATGATAATCTTAGAAAATTCTATGCTATTGTAAATAGCGATAAGTTTAGACACGCTCTAGAAGCAAGAAAAGAAATCATTGTAACTATGGAGAACGAATTGGAGGCAGATAAAGCAAGTACAGACAGAAAATGGAGACGACAAGCTGCTAATATTGAAAAGCTTAAGAATAACAACAGGGAGTTAGTCGGAATGCTTGAAGACCATGTGCCTGCATTAAAAGGATTATCTGAAAGCGAATATCCGATGTTGGAAGAAGGCAAAAATGAGAATAATGACCAAACCCTCTTTTAAAGAGGAAACAAAACTTTGGAGGTCAAATATCGATTTTGTTATAGGAATTGATGAAGTAGGTCGTGGTGCTTTTGCCGGGCCTATTGTTGCTGCGGGGGTAATTTTTGATAAGAAAACTAACATAGAGCTTCTTTGGGATATTAACGATTCTAAATTGGTTAAGCCAGTTTTACGCAAGAAATGCGCAGAAATCATAAAACAAAATGCACTGTACTGGACAGTTGAGGAAGGGGATATTGGTTTTATTAATAAATATGGCATAGGAAAAGCTAATTCTGCGGTATTTAGAAAAGTTATTAAAAGTTTAATTAAAAAGTTTGGAAAAAATTCTAACTATCACATCTTAATTGACGGGTACCATAAAAAATATCTTCCAGGGGGAATTAAAAAACAGAAGGGAATAGTAAGGGGAGATCAAAAAAGTCTTTCGATTGCAGCCGCTTCAATCCTAGCTAAAGTTTACCGTGATGATTTGATGAAAACAGCATCTAGGGAGTTTTCTGTTTATAAATTCGGGAGATAACCACCTCCTTAAGAGGGAGGTGCTCTGCCAGTTGAGCTAGCGGCCCAGGCATTAATTATACTATAATATGTAGCGGTATGCCGGTTGAAAAACTCCTTAAATTTGTTAAAAAACACAAAAAAATTCTGCCAATCGCTTTAATCCCGATTTTAATTCTGGTTTTTTTTGTTTTCCCAAAAAATAAAAGCACTGTTCCAACTTCTGCTGTAGAAAATGGCGACGTTGTAAAACTACTATCCGTGACTGGAAAAGTAGCTTCAGAAAGCAGTGTGAATCTTTCTTTCCAGATTGCCGGAAAACTAGTTTATCTTCCATTCAAAAAAGGAGATACGGTTTCTGCAAATCAAACAATAGCAGCCTTGGATCAGCGCTCAGTTCAAAAAAACGTTCAGGACGAACTTCTTTCCTACAGTAAACAAAGAGCCACTTTTGAGCAAACTTTAAAGGATTACAATGCTTCCAAAATTTCAGATGCAGTTTCGGACACAATCAAAAGAACCTTGGAAAAAAATCAATACGATTTGGAAAAAGCAGTTCTTTCACTTGAGCTTGATGCTTTAGTCAGAGAGCAATCTTTTTTAATTACACCAATTTCAGGTATTTTGACAAGAATGGATGCAACAGCTACGGGTGTAAATGCTAAAACAACAGACGTTTTTACGGTTACTGACCCAAACTCACTTGTTTTCCAAATTGATGTAGATGAAGCGGATATAGGAAGCGTGACTGAAGGACAAACAGTAGACGTAACTCTGGACGCTTTTCCAAATGACGCACTTAGTCTCACCGTTGATAAAATCGATTTTGTAAGCCACACGACAACTTCCGGAGGTAATGCTTTTACAGTTGAAGCTAGATTACCCGAAAACTCAAACTATCGAGTTGGAATGAGCGGAGATGCAGACGTAATAGTTGACTCTCAAAGAGGTGTTTTAACAGTCCCTTCGACGAGCATAGTTGATGATTCGTTTGTATACGTAAAAAAAGGTAAGTATTTTGAAAAGCGCAGTATAGACCTAGGCTTACAAAGCGATACTGATGTTGAAGTTCTTTCTGGTCTGTCTGAAGGGGAAGAAATAGCTACTGACTCAAATCTAGTGCTCCCTGGTATGGTATTAAAATAACTTCTATGAAGACTCATACTCCAATTATAAAGATGGAAGGAGTATCGAAGGTTTATGACTCTTCGGATGTAAAAACTATTGCATTACAAAATATAAACCTAGTTGTTAAACGGGGTGATTTTATTGCAATAACAGGCAGGTCTGGTTCAGGAAAATCAACTTTAATGCACTTGATCGGACTTTTAGATTTTCCGACAACTGGAAAATATTTTCTTAACGGAGTCGATACATCAAAATTCAGCGAAGATGAACTTGCAGGGCAGAGAAATAAAGAAGTAGGATTTGTTTTTCAATCATTTAATCTTCTTCCCAGAGCATCTTCTGTAGAAAATGTTGTACTTCCCGCAATATACGCAGGCTTAGAGGAGAAAGAAAGAATAGACAGAGCAGTACAGCTTTTAACAGAACTGGGCCTTGAAAATGAGTTAAATAAAAAACCGAGTCAGATGTCAGGAGGACAACAGCAGCGAGTTGCGATAGCAAGAGCTCTTATGAATAATCCCGAGCTTATTTTGGCGGACGAGCCAACCGGCAATTTAGACACAAGATCGGGCGAAGACGTGATGAAGACTTTAAAGGGACTAAATCGTGAAGGTAAAACAATTGTTCTCATAACTCATGAGCATGACATTGCCGATCAAGCCAAAAGGATACTTCATCTTGAGGATGGAGAAATTAAGTAAATGGATATAAAAGAATTACTTAAATTATCTACAACTGCAATTGCAACAAATAAGTTAAGAAGTTTTCTGACAACACTTGGAATTATCATTGGAGTTTTTTCAATTATCGTTCTTGTCTCGATCGGATCGGGGATACAAAGCTACGTCACTAGCCAAATTTCGTCTTTGGGCTCTAACATTATTAGCGTGGTGCCTGGAGAAGAAGGTAATATTTTTGGCGGAGTTTTGTCAAATAACTTAAAGCTTCAGGATGCAAAGAATATTCAAAGAAAAATTGCGACAATTGGAAAAGTTACTCCAATTTTGCAGCAGTCGGTAATAATCAAATACAAGACTAAAAAAACGAAGAATTCTTTTGCGGGGGGAGTAAACTATGAATATCCCCAAGTTGTGACAAGTCTAAAAATGTATCAAGGACGTTTTTTTACTAAAGGACAGGAGTTATCTGGTTCACCAGTTGTAGTATTAGGATATAAAGTTTATGACCTCTTTTTTAAAAATCAGAATGCTTTGGGAAAAAGAGTTTACGTTGGTGAAAAACAATATACTGTAGTTGGAGTTGCAGAGAAAACAGGAACCGTACTAGGGGCATTTGACAGAGATAATATAGTCTATATTCCTGTAGAACTTGCGCAATCCCAATTCGGATCTACGTATATAAGGGAGATTGCAGTGTCAGCAAACAGTAAAGAGCTCGTTCCTGTAGTAATTAAAAGAATAGAGTCAACACTTTTAAGAAGATTGAATGAGGATGACTTTTCTATAGAAACTGCTGAATCTATTTCTCAGACAATTTCTAATATTACTAATGTACTCTCTATTGCCTTAGGGGGAATTGCAGCAATTTCTCTTCTTGTCGGAGGGATTGGAGTTGCTAATATAATGCTTGTTTCTGTAACAGAAAGGACAAGGGAAATAGGGCTTAGAAAAGCATTGGGCGCCAAAAGAGCGGATATTCTTAAACAATTTTTAATTGAGTCAGTGATGATTTCTGTAACCGGTGGACTTATTGGAATAATTTTAGGCATTGGTGCGTCCATCGTAATTGCAAAGCTTTTGGTATCAACCGTAACTCCCTGGTCGGTAATCATTGCTTTTGGTTTTTCGGTTTTAGTCGGGGTAATATTTGGTATGGCGCCGGCAATTAGAGCTTCTAAGTTAAACCCGATTGACGCCTTAAGATACGAATAGCGCGCCTGAAGGGAGTCGAACCCCCAACCCCATCGTCCGAAGCGATGTGCTCTATCCATTGAGCTACAGGCGCATAAGACAATTTTAGCAAATAGTGGGTCCTGCCTCAAGAAAGTTGATATAATTCAAAAGAAGTGAACAGACTTCTACCTTATATTAAACTACTAATCGGCTGGCCTCTTTCGATCATTGCCATCCTTTTTATCACTAAATTTCTTTTAGATAATTACTCAAGGATTTCAGGCAGATTTGGTGAAATTAAAATAGAGTTTTTATTTTTAAGTATTCTTTTATTTTTTCTTTACTATTTTCTGAGAGGATTTCTTTGGAAACAAATCTTGGAAAGTAAAGAGCAAAAAGTAAATTTTTTCGAAAATTTGTACAGATATGAAATTTCTGAATTGAAAAGATTTGTGCCCGGAAACATCTGGTCTTTTTTAAGTAGGGGAGTACAGTTTTCCGAATTAGGTGTTGATAAAAAGATCGTTGGTGTTTCTATACTTATGGAAATACAA
>Ga0075670_117_pt1 | contig 8397 bp, 6 predicted proteins | sample RifGroA2_FD_68414 | JGI IMG/M metagenome (GOLD analysis project Ga0075670, IMG submission 68414) | Microgenomates (Levybacteria) bacterium GW2011_GWA2_36_13
AGAAGAGTCCTTTGTGATTCCTCCCCTTCTCCGCTTGGTATTTCTCTCTCTGGTGCTACCATATTTCTTAGATTTGGGAAAAGACTATATCAGCTTTGATACTCAAAGTCAAAAATAATTTATTGAGGCAATCCCAGAGCTTTTAGAACAACCTTGAGGCTTTCCTCTGCGTTGTGGTCGAAGGTGTTTATTATTAAATCGTAGTATTTAGGATCCCAATAAACCCAGTTTTGATCATTATTTACGTAAAGCTTTCGATATTTTGCTAGATCCATTTCCTCTCTTAAGTGGATCTCTTCTCTGGCTTTTTCTGAAGGGACGTTGTCCCTGTTCATGATTCTATCAATCCTAATACTTTTTTTATCTTCTCCTTCTTTGTCTTCGCAAATAACTAAAATCTTAAAAACTTCAGGAATTCCCTGAGCCGTAAAACCGGCAAGATGACTTTGGATAATCTCATTTTTTTCATTCTTTAAAATGTATTTGACTCTTTCTTCAAAAGCTTTGTCCAACTCGTCGGGAATTTTATGTTTTTCGCTTATATGAAATCCTTGCTCTTTAGCAAACTTTCTAAATAATTTTCCTCCGTCCAAAACCTTCCAGTGAAGAGTCTTGGCTAAATTGTTGGCAAGAGTGGTTTTTCCGGTTCCAATTCTTCCGGAAATTGTGATATTGCGGATGCCTGAAGCGTCAATTGGTTTATCCATTTTTTAAGACCTCTATTCCTGGGAGTTCTTCACCGGTTAAAAATTCAAGCATGGCTCCTCCACCGGTCGAAACAAAAGAAAATTTAGAAAGTAAATCCTCTTTTTTAAGAAAAGCTACCGTATCTCCCCCACCTTTTGATGAATTGATTACTTGCGTAAAATTTTGAATTGAAACTTCCGTAATGTCCTTATTATCAGAAGTCAAATCGGCAACAAATAAAATTGATTTTTTTCCTACTAAATTTTCGTGTGCGACTTTTGCTAAAACCCCTACGTTTTCTGCTATTTCTCCGCCAACTAATACGTAATCTGCGAACTGATGCATTTTTTCAACCAATGGAAGCTTAGTTTCGATCTTGGCTCCTCCTACTATTATAGTAAGAGGCCGCATTGGTTGTTCAATTATTTTTGAAAGCTCTTCTATTTCTTTTTGCAGATGTAATCCAGCAAAGGAGGGCAAAAATTTAGTAATTCCAACTATTGACGCATGCACTCGGTGGGAAGATGCAAACGCATCGTTGATATAGATGTCAGCCAAACTAGCTAGTTTTTTAGCAAACTCTTGATCATTTTCTTCTTCTCTAGAATCAAACCTCAAATTTTCAAGTAGGATTATATTTGGCCCTACTTTCCAAGCATCAAAATCATTCAACTGGAAATTGGAAATTGCTAATTGAAAATTGTTCGCGTACCAATTTGCAACAACTTTCAAACCATATTTCTCTTCTTTCCTTTCGGGTCTTCCAAGGTGTCCGATAATAACTATTTCTTCGGCATTATCATTGAGAAATTTTAAAGTTTCTAAAGAAGCCTTAAGGCGAGAATCATCGGTTATTTTATGGTCCTCGATTACTACATCTAAATCCGCGCGTAGCAAAACTTTTTTGTCTCGAATATCTGCATCCTGAATTTTTTTAAAATCAAACATTAATTTGTGAACTCCTGACAAAACATTTTGCCGTAAATTCCTCCGTCAATTACACCAATTCCTATACGGCCGAAGTTTTCAGATAAAATATTCTCTCTATGCCCCGGACTTTGCATAAGCCCCTGCATTGCCAAAGATGCATTCGGCGCAAATGCTAGATTTTCTCCTGCATATGTATAATTAATACCATCCTGTCCCATTCGATCAAAGGGGGACTGCCCCTCTGGAGTATAGTGAGAAAAGTATCCTCTATTAAACATATCTATGCAATGTTTCCTTCCTACATCTCTTAGGGAAATATCAAAAACCAGTGTTTTTAGGCCCCTTTTATTTCTTTCCTGGTTTAGGCTTTGAAACATTTCTCTCTCGGATGATTCATCTATTGAAATCTCCTCAGTTTTAAAATTTAAACTAACTCTTTGATTACTCCTTGGCTCAACTGTTAAAAATGTTAATGCGTCTTTTACAGCTCCTCCAAAAACTTTGTTCATTTCTCCTTTTAATCCCTGACTATTTGATATGAGATAGCTTCCTATTCTCGATGAGTGAACGGAAGTTTTTAGAAAAGCTGACAGCGGCAAAGAGGCAATTAAAATAAGGATAAAAGAAACCAAAACAAGACTTGAAAGAAATGAGGGAAGTATGCCTAGGACTTGATTTATTTTTTTATTTCGTTCGAGTTTTTCATTATATTTTTTTACTAAGTGCGATTTCAGAAAAATAAGTCTAAAAATTGAAGCTAAGACAATTTCGGATAAAAATGCCGCTATAAAAAATCCAATCGCTTCAGCAAAACCTCTGGGAATATCGAATGTCTTAACGAGAATATTGCCAAAAAAAGAGTAGTATATTAAAGCCAACGAAAAAGAAAGAATAAAGCTCAAAAAATCAAATGAGGCTTTAAAAAATCCCAGCGTATAACCTTCGAATATATAAACTACAAAAACAAGAAGGATCAGAAGATCGACCCAATTAAGTCCTAAAGGGGTTATAGAAAGTGAGCCTAAGCTTTGGGTTAAATTTGAAAAAAAATCCATTTGTGAAAGATTGTAAGAAGAATTATTCTAATGTATTATATAGACCATGTTCCGATCAGTCAAAAAAAGGAAAGATATTCTAATTAAAATTCTTCCTATAATAATTTTAGCTTCTTTAATCTATATATTTATACTAAAGGATCTTCCTTCCCCTACCAATCTAGAAAGTCCAAATTCTCCACAGTCTACCCAAATTTATGATCGAAAAGGCAGGCTTCTCTATACACTTTATTCAAGTAAAAATAGAACCAATGTGCCGCTTTCAGAAATCCCAATATACGTGCAGACTGCAACAATTGCTTCAGAGGATAAAGATTTTTATCATCATGGAGCAGTAGATTTTAGAGGAATTGCTCGTTCACTTTTCGTAATCACAACCAAAAAACAACTCCAAGGAGGATCTACTCTCACCCAGCAACTCGTAAAAAATAGCCTTTTAACTCCTGAGCGAACAGTACAGCGTAAAATTAAGGAGATAATTTTAGCTTTTGCTACTGAAATTCTTTACTCAAAAAATCAGATTCTTGAGATGTATCTTAATCAAATCCCCTATGGAGGAACCGCTTATGGAATTGAAGCAGCATCTCAAACCTACTTTGGGAAAAATGCCAAAAACCTAACTCTTGCACAGTCTGCTCTTTTGGCTGGTCTTCCTGAAGCACCAACTACCTATTCTCCGCTCGGTTCTCATCCAGAACTTGCAAAAGAAAGACAAAAAACTGTACTTAGAAAAATGTATGAACAGGGTTATATTAAAAAAAGTGAGCATGATAAGGCAATTAAAGAAGTTCTAAAATATGAGAATTTATCAGACAATATTTTAGCGCCGCATTTCGTCTTTTATATTAAGGATGTTTTAGTAAGTCGTTATGGGACTCGTTTTGTCGAAGAGGGTGGCTTAAAAGTAAGAACTACCCTTGATCTAGATATTCAAAAAGTGGCAGAAGCGAGTGTTTCTGCGGAAGTAAATAATATCCCCCCCTCTTACCACGTAACAAATGGCGCAGCTCTAGTTACAAGCCCTGGAACGGGTGAGATTTTAGCAATGGTGGGATCAAAGGATTATTTCGATCCTACAATTGATGGAAATGTAAACGTAACAATAGCCAGAAGACAACCTGGATCATCGATAAAACCAATTAATTACGCCACAGGTCTAATTAAAGGCTACACTGCTGCTACTCCATTTGTCGATAAGGCTATTTGTTTCCCAAATCAGGGAGGCGTTTCCTATTGCCCGAAAAATTATGATGGTAAGTTTCATGGAGTAGTCTCAATGAGAGTGGCGCTTGGAAATTCATTTAATATCCCGGCAGTAAAAATGCTTAAGCTTAATGGAATTGAGGCTATGCTTGCTACGGCAAGTGCTATGGGAATAACAACTTTTAAAGACCCTTCTAATTATGGTTTGTCTCTGACTCTGGGAGGAGGAGAGGTAAGAATGATCGATATGGCAACAAGCTTTGCTGTTTTTGCCAATGGAGGCTATAGAATAGATATAAATCCGATACTTGAAGTTAGGGATTCAAGAGGAAAATTTATTGAAAAAAATAATCCTCCAAGTTCTCCAATTTTCGGCAAAAAAGTAATTCCAGAAGGCGTGGCATTTATCATATCAAGTATTCTTTCTGATAACAGCGCTCGCACAGAAGCATTCGGAGCAAATTCGGAACTCCGAATAGGCAATCAAAAAATTGCAGTAAAAACAGGAACCACAAATGACTATAAAGACAATTGGACAATCGGCTATTCGAAAGATTATTTGGTTGCAGTCTGGGTTGGAAATAATGACAATACTCCCATGTCTGGAGTGGTATCAGGTGTAACTGGCGCAGCTCCAATTTGGCATGAAATCATGGCTAATTTGGTCACAAAAAAGCCAGCTTCGCTCCCGGGACAACCAAGAACGGTCGTAGCTAAGCTTGTTTGTTCAACTTCTGGTCTTTTACCAGGATCTAGCAATAGCTGTCCAACTCGAGTGGAATATTTCTTAAGAGGAACGGAGCCTAAGAAATTTGATCCAGGTAAAAGTGCAATTTTTGTCGATAAAAACACTGGGGACATTGCAGGCAAAGACCAAAAGGAAAATTTAGAAGCCAAGGATGAATATATAGTAACCGATCCGACTGGCGATCGGTATTGTGTCACCTGCCCGCATCCCACCCCCACCCCGACTCCCAACCCTTAATTTTGCCTCTTTTAAACCTATAGCTTTTTTAGTATAATCGCGCCAATTGGAACGAAAATAAACCTAAATGAGGCTAGTTCTTGATATATTAATTTTAATTGCCCGGCTCTTAATCGCTATAGGCGACGGAGTGATTTTTCTGGCAAGCTTCATCGTTACGCTTCCAAAACATCTAAGAAGACGTTCGGAGGTTACAGTTTATCAGATAAAAAAATCAAAAAAGTACTATTTAAAAAGACTTAAATTAGTAAAACTTCCTAAATTTCCTAAAATATCAAAGCCTAGCACCAGCCTTATTAGAAGAAAACGCGGCAGGCCCTATATAATCCCCTTTTATTTTAAGTTTAAGTTTTTTGCGATTGGAACTTTTGTTTCTTTTTTATTTATTTTTCTGCCTTTCTTAACGTTTATTTTTATACAAAGTCTTCCTGACCCAAGACAGTTAATATCACAAGACATTGCTCAAACCACAAAAATTTATGATCGGGACGGCCGCCTCCTTTATCAAATTTATGCTGATCAAAATAGAACTATGATTCCTCTCTCCGAAATTCCAGACAACTTAAAAAAAGCAACAATTGCTTTTGAAGATAAAAATTTTTACCAAACTCCCGGTTTTGATCTTATGGCAATTCTTCGGTCAGCCATTTCAGATTTAAAAGGCGAACCTCTTCAGGGAGGGTCAACAATCACCCAGCAGCTAATTAAAGCAAGACTTCTTTCTCCTGAGCGAAGTATTGAAAGAAAAGTAAAGGAAGTAATTTTATCAGTCTGGGCTGGAAATATTTACAGCAAAAATCAAATACTTGAGATGTATCTTAATCAAGTGCCTTATGGAGGAACTGCCTGGGGAATAGAAGCTGCCTCTCAAACCTATTTCGGAAAACATGCAAAAGATTTGAACCTTGCGGAGTCTGCTTTTCTGGCAGGGCTTCCTCAGGCGCCATCCATTTATTCGCCATATTCCGGAAATCCTACTCGCTGGAAAGTACGACAAAGAGAAGTTCTTAAACGCATGATCGAGACACGTAATATCAGTGAGGAACAGGCAAAAGAAGCAGATAGGGAAATTCTGACTTTTAAACCCCCAAGGAATATACTGCACGCTCCTTATTTTGTTATGTATGTTAAAGACTGGCTTGTCCAAAAATATGGAATAAACATGGTAGAACGGGGAGGACTTAGCGTAGTTACAAGTATTGATTTAAATACTCAAGGTAAGGCTGAGGATATTGTAAGAGAAGAAGTAGAAAATGGTGGACATTTGGGTTTTACAAACGCTGCAACCCTTGTCACAAATCCAAGCAACGGGGATATCTTAGCTATGGTCGGAGGCAGAGATTATTATGATGGGCCTTCGGGAAATTTCAATGTAACAACAGCCTTAAGGCAGCCAGGATCAACTATCAAAGTGGTCACTTACAGCGCCGCTTTAATGAACGGCTTTACAGCAGCAACTCCAATTCTTGATGCTCCAATTAGATTCGACTCGCCTGGAGCCGCGCCCTACATTCCTGTTAATTATGATGGTAAATTTCATGGCAATCTAACAGTTAGACTAGCTCTTGCAAACTCTGTAAATATTCCTGCGATAAAAACACTTAATAAGGTTGGGATACCCACAATGCTTGGTTTAGCTAAAAAAATGGGCATCACAACTTGGGGAAATCCAGAAGATTATGGACTTGCTTTAACTCTAGGCGCTGCAGAAGTTAAGATGACAGACATGGCGACTGTTTTTGGAACACTAGCTAATCAGGGAGAAAGAGTCGATGTAAACCCAATTCTTAAAATAACGGATCATAAAGGAGATATTTTGGAAGAAAAAAAGGGCGTTAAAAGATATCGAGTAATTCCACAAGGTGTCGCTTTTATTATTTCAAATATTTTATCTGACAACAGAGCTAGGTCGATGGAATTTGGTGCTAATTCTCCTCTAGTTATCCCGGGACACACTGTTTCTGTAAAAACAGGAACAACTGATAATAAAAGGGATAACTGGACAATCGGCTATACTCCAAATCTACTTGTTGCAGTCTGGGTGGGGAATAATAATAATGCACCGATGAATCCTGTTTTGGCCTCTGGTATTACAGGCGCTGCTCCTATTTGGAATAGACTAACTTCAAATTTACTTTCAGGAAGTAAAAATCAGCAATTTCTGGTACCACAGGGGCTTGTCCAAAAACCATGCCTAGGTGTTAATGAATACTTTTTGTCAGGAACAGAAAATAGCGTCAGCTGCCGGCCACTCGTTAGAACAAATCCCTCGCCTACTCCAGCGCCTTAAGAAGGTTACTGTACTGAACTTTTGGATCCGCAAGCCACAAGAAACTATTAACACAAAATTTTTCCGCGCCCGCGGCAGCAACTAGCCTGATTGTGTCCGAATTTATGCCACCATCAACTGCAACGGGAATAAAGGTTTTTTGACTTATTTCTTCAATTTTCTCAACAACTCTTGGGTCAAACTCTCTTCCTGATGCGCCCGCTTTAATTGACATTAGAAGAATCTCGTCTAAATCCTCAAATGGAACAGTTATGGAACTTACTTTCGTATCAATATCTAGTGCCAAGCCTACCTCGCCTAAAAGCTGGCCTTTGGCTACAAATTCTTCCTGATCTGCCATTTTTTCAATATGACCTAAAAATCTTTTAAAACCTACTCCAGCGAGCGGATCTAAATATTTTATTGGTTCTGAAACCATTAAATGCGCTTCTAAATTAAAAATGTTGGCAAAACTAAGAAAGGGGGCAGGAGTTAAAAAAGTTTTATTTTCGGCAAAAACCCCATCAATAAAATCTATGTGAACTGTTTTAGAAAGGTTAGAGTAAGTTTTAAGTTTTTTTTCAATTTCAGAAAAGTCTTCTTCCAAAATTGCGGGGATTATTTCCACTATTTTCCTATTATAACTAATGCGTCTGTCGAAAATGAAGAGGAGAGATCAGCCGATGTAGTTCCTACGTTATATTTCTCGGAGAGATCACTTTCCAAAAGATCAAGATATTCAGAGCTATCTTCTTTAATTTGAATGGTAACATCCTGATAATCAAAATTGTCGGCATTTCCGGTACTAGAAATTGTATATCCTTTTTCTGTTAAAAAGTCTGAAGCTGTCTTAGCAACTCCAGCTTCACCGCTTCCATTTTGAATTGTTATACTTAAATTTCCTTGATCGAGGCCGGGCGCTGGAGATGGTGTTCCTTCAGGCGTTACTGTTGTATTTATCGTTTCGGGAGCGGGCGTAGGAATTATTGCATTTTCACCTGATGAATTTAAAAATCTAAAAAGGCTGACGAGAAGAAGTATTATTAAAACTCCGACAACTATAAGAATACCAATTCTTTTATAATTTCTTGTCTTTTTTATTACGGAAGTATCCTGATAATCTACTCCATCCATACCTGCCAAAAAACTCATTTTGGAATATAACACATGTCCCGAGTTTTGGCAAATACTGTATAATTGAAAGACCGATGAAAAAAATTTTTTTTGCGATTTTTGTAGTTGTATTCGCAGTTTTTCTTGGTTTTTCG
>Ga0075670_125_pt1 | contig 5304 bp, 6 predicted proteins | sample RifGroA2_FD_68414 | JGI IMG/M metagenome (GOLD analysis project Ga0075670, IMG submission 68414) | Microgenomates (Levybacteria) bacterium GW2011_GWA2_36_13
AAGCGGCTCTTCCTCCTCGATTTTTGGGGGTTCAACCAAAGAAGCTTCGACTTTCTCCTCTTTTATCTCTTTTTCTTTTTCCTTGCCCGCCAAAGTTTTATCGTCGGCGGGTTCTTTTTTATCTTTTTCGGGCATCAATACTATTGTAGCTTTACTTGGAAATCCATTCAAGGATCAAATCCGCTACTTCTTGTTCATGACCGAAATAGTTGTGGGTCGCGCCATTAATAATGGCTGTGTCAAAAATAGGAACATTTTTAGTTTTTCTTTTTACGATTTCCAAAGATTTTCTTGGATCTCCAACTTTATCGATCCAGCTATCCATATTTGTACCCATAAATGCAAACACCGGTATATCTATTGATTCAAGCGCTTTTGATGGAGCTTTGGGAGAATGTGTGTTGAAAACGTCAATAGGATTTCCCCTGGTCCCAAAGTCAACTAAAGTAGCAGCAGAAATATAAGACCATCCTTCATAAAGTTCTGGCAATATTTCTTTTCCTTTTCTTTCCTGAATTTTCTTTTTTGCCCACTCTATCCACTTTCCATCCTTATCCCACTGCTCTCTAAAACCTACCATATCCGCTTGGGAAGCAAAAATTATTTTTTTGATTCTCTTGTCATGCGTTTTGTAATAATAGTAAGCAACCTTGGAACAACCAAGACTGTGACCTAAAAGGACAATTTCAGAGAATCCTTCTTTCTCCGCAAAATCCACAAATGCTTTAATATCTTTTATACAGTCTTCAAATTTTTCAAATGTTTGACCAGTTTTTTTGCTTTCCTCTTTTTCCTTATCTAACATGACGTCAAATATAAAATCGTGACCTCTAGTGTTTATAGCTAAAAATGCCCATGCATTCTTTGTAAGTGTTTTTGAAATAGCGTCGGTTTTATTTTCATACATATTACCCGACATTCCATGAACAAAAAGAACCAATTTATCTATTTTCTCATCCGGCTCATAAAGAAGAGCTTGTAGAAGTAATTTGTCCTCAGTTGCTTGACGAACAAATGTAGTTTTCATTCTGGGGCAATTATAGCCCTTCGACTACGCTCAGGACAATAGCAATTTTATAGTCCTATCTGGTTAAGAAAGGTAAACCAGAATTTTTTGATAAATGAAGCTTTTTTGGACGCCTGATATCTCTTTTTTTCTCTAAAATCCGCCGTTCCTGGATTTGGAGGATTCACCCAGGCGGAGAGAATTATGGATTCATTTCTTTCGTTTTTTTTGACAATTACAGATATTTTCTGTTTTCCTAATTGTTTTTGATACTGGGTGGCACCATCCTTTTCAAACGTAGAATCTGAAGTCTGAATCGCCTGAATAACTAAGTCCTGTGGAATTTTTCTGTCTTTTAACCGATCTATTATGTGATTAGTCCAAATAAATCCTTTATACTCCATGTTAGAACCAGCCGTGTTTCTTTTCTTTATCAAATTCGCGTAAAAGTTCTTTTTGCCGAGAAGAGAGGTTCTTGGGAACTGTAATTTTTACACGAACATAATGATCTCCCTTTCCTGACCCCCCGACGTGAGGTACTCCTTTTTGGGCAAGACGAATTATTGTGCCTGGCTGCGTTCCCGAAGGAATTCGAAGCTTCACCGGGCCCAAGACTGTTTCGACAGTTATTTCCGCCCCCAAACTCGCTTGCGGGAATGTTAATTCTTCTTCAGTCACGATATCATACCCTTCCCGCTTAAATTTAGGATCCGGTCTTACTTCAATAATTACGTCGTAATCTCCAAATCTTACTCTCGATCCATTATCAACTCCTGTCGGTATTTTTATAGTTTGGGATTTTCCCTCAATTGAAACTTTTTTAGTTGTGCCTTTTATGGCATCCATAAAATTTACTTCGATGGAATAGGTGGGTCTTCTCTGCGCTCTTCCGAAAGGGTTTGCTCCGCCGAAAAATTGTTCAAATATCTCAAATGGATCGGAAAATCCTCCAAAATCAAAATTTCCGCCACTTGTTGAATAAGTGTATGTGAAAGGTCCGTACTGTCCGCCTTGTCCTTCAAATCCTCCGCCAAAAGGTCCGCCAGGGCCGCCTTGTTCGAAAGCTGCCTCTCCAAATTGGTCATAGGTTTCCTTTTTTTTCGGATCTGATAAAACTTCATAAGCTTTATTTACTTCTTTAAATTTTGTTTCGGCCTCTTTAGATTTATTTCGATCGGGATGATACTCAAGCGCTAGCTTTCTGTAAGCTTTTTTTATATCCGCTGCACTTGCATTTTTAGATACTCCTAAAATCTGATAATAGTCTTTTGCCATACTCTAATATTATTTCACTGTAATTGATTTTATAAAACAACAAACCCCGCAAAGCGGGATACTTAAAAATTTACAATTTGCTATTTATTATTAATTAACGACTTCTCCCTCGACTGGCTCGTCTGATTTCGCATCCGATTTTGTTTCTCCATTTTCGGGAGTTTTTGCTTCTTCTCCACCAGTTGCTTTGTCTTCAGTTGTGGCCTGTCCGCTTTCTGCTCCCTGCTGACCTTGATACATAGCTTGCCCCACTTTTTGCAAACTGTCAGAAAGTTCTTTAGTTTTAGCTTCCAAATCATCCTTAGATCCGCTATCAAGAATATCTTTGAGTGCTTTTATTTTTTCTTCAATTTCTTTTTTATCCTCTTCTTTTACTTTATCCCCGCCATCTTTTAGGGTTTTTTCGGCTGTGAATATAAGACTGTCTGCCTGGTTTCTTGCTTCTACTTTCTCTCTTTTTTCTTTATCCTCTTCTGCGTGAGCCTCTGCCTCTTTTGTCATTTTATCTATTTCTTCTTTAGTTAAGCCTGTTGATCCGGTTATTTTTATACTCTGTTCTTTACCAGTTGCTTTGTCTTGTGCTTTAACATTTAAAATTCCATTGGCGTCTATATCAAAAGTTACTTCAATTTGAGGTACTCCTCTAGGTGCAGGGGGAATTCCGTCAAGAATGAAACGGCCAAGAGATTTATTATCTGCTGCCATAGGCCTTTCTCCTTGTAAAACGTTAATTTCCACTTGCGTCTGATTATCAGCTGCTGTTGAAAACACCTGTGATTTACTTGCAGGAATAGTAGTATTTTTTTCAATTAAAGGCGTTGAAACTGTACCCAGCGTTTCTATTCCCAAAGTTAGGGGAGTAACGTCAAGAAGAAGTACATCTTTTACCTCTCCGCCCAAGACTCCGCCTTGAATAGCTGCTCCGACTGCGACAACTTCATCAGGATTTACAGATTTGTTAGGTTCTTTTCCGAAGAATTTAGTGACGGTTTCAATTACTTTGGGCATTCTAGTCATTCCTCCTACTAAAACTATTTCATCAATTTCAGATACTTTTACTTTTGCGTCTTTAAGAGCGGTTTCTACCGGTTTTAAAGTTTTTTGAATTAAGGGATCGACAATTTGCTCAAGTTTTGCCCGAGTAAGCGTCATAGTCAGATGAAGAGGTCCTGAATCGCCTTGAGTAATGAAGGGTTGATTAATTTGTGCCTCCGTTGATGCGGATAATTCTATTTTTGCTTTTTCTGCAGATTCTCTAAGTCTTTGCAGCGCTTGATGATCTTTGCGCAAATCAACATTATTTTCTTTTTGGAATTCCTCAGCAATGTAATCAATTATTAATTGATCAAAATCATCTCCGCCTAAATGGGTGTCACCATTTGTAGATTTCACTTCATAAACTCCTTCACCGAGTTCGAGAATTGAAATATCAAATGTGCCTCCTCCTAAATCATAAACAGCAATTGTATGAGCATTTTTCTTGTCTAATCCGTAAGCCAGGGCTGCGGCTGTTGGTTCATTAATGATTCGCAAAACTTCGAGTCCTGCAATTTCTCCGGCTTGTTTTGTTGCCTGACGCTGACTGTCATCAAAATATGCGGGAACTGTTATGACTGCCTGTGTGACTTTTCCTCCAAGGTAACTTTCTGCGTCTGCTTTTATTTTTTGAAGAATTTGTGCTGAAATTTCCTGAGGAGTAAATGTTCTTCCTTCTACCTCAACGTCTGCCATTCCGTCGCGGCCTTCTTTAATAGTATAAGGAAGCCATTTCATATCCCAACTACGTGTTTTATAGGATCCGCCACAGAAGGAATAACGTTTCTGCCTTCTCTGGAGTGGATTACTTTAGGAGATCCGCCTTCCATTACAGCAACGCAAGAGTTTGTGGTACCTAAATCAATTCCAATTATTTTTGCCATATTTAATTTCCTTTTTTCCCTACTATTACTTGTGCCGGACGAATAATTCTTCCAGACAGGGTATATCCTGTCTTCACTTCTTCAAGAACTTTTCCCTCTTCACCCTGTTTGGTAGCAACTGCTTCCATAAGCTCGGGATCAAAGTTTCGGCCAATAGTATCAATTTTCTCGACACCCTCATTTCTTAAGATATCCAGAAAATGATCTATTGATATTTTTACTCCCGGGTCCTCCGTATGTTTTTCCGCAAGGAGCAAGCTGTCAATTCCAGGCAAAAGTCTTAGGATCAAATCCTTATTGCTCGTCTTAATCCAAGAACTTTTTTCCTGCGCTATTCTTTTTTCAAGGTTCTGGTAATCAGCTAATGCTCTTTTAAGCTGGTTTTCAAGCTCTGTCTCTTGTTTTTCAATTTTTTTATCATTTTTTTTCATTACCAACCTCTTGAGATTTCTTCAATTAAGCTTCCAAAATAACGAACTGTCGGAATAACATAAGTATAATTTAATCTTGTTGGTCCAATCACACCTATTTCTCCTTTATGATGCGGAGTTTTATATTTTCTGTAAACAAAACTGTATGGACCTTTCAGGCTCGGCGCTAAGTCCTCTCCCATTAACACCTGGATTTCCTCTTCTGTTGCTTTGTCAAAGAATAAGGAAAACATCTCGCATTTATCAATAGCATCAAGTAAATTTTTTGTAAAATCTATATCGTAGAATTCAGGCATGTCTAAAATATTTGCATAGCCTGAGAAAAAGAAATCACCTTCATCTGTTGTAGCCACCGCTAAAGTTTTAGTTTTTTCGGCCAAAGATCTTGTTAATTCTCTTAAAAAGTCATTTTCCTTATCTCTTAAATCCCAAACCTTTTCTTTAAGAGCTACTTCCTCGGCAACTGAGAGTTCTTTTTCCTTCATCAATTGATTTACATAGAACTTCATAGCTTGAGGAGTGGGAACCCTACCTGAGGAAACATGTGTTTTTTTAAGGTAACCAAGATCAGTTAGGCGAACCATTTCATTTCTGATAGTTGCTGGGCTCGCTGATAGACTGTGTTTTTTTTCTAAGGTCTCAGAGCCGACCGGCTCTGCTGTTTCGATATATT